>Ga0181352_1000086_pt1 | contig 40582 bp, 54 predicted proteins | sample Fa13VDMLBSN_FD_130103 | JGI IMG/M metagenome (GOLD analysis project Ga0181352, IMG submission 130103) | Freshwater viral communities from Lake Michigan, USA - Fa13.VD.MLB.S.N | ecosystem: Environmental > Aquatic > Freshwater > Lake | place: USA: Michigan | collected 2013-09-23 | reverse complement strand
AGCGAAAGATGGTATACTTGAAGAGATATAACTTGCCCTGTCTGCTGCGAACAGGTTACGGGCACACATGCTATTAGACGTTACCCTTCAGCGTGACAAGGCGGGCAAGATTTCTGACGAGGTTTCTTCGTATTCCCCAGATGACAAGACGAAGGAGCGCCTGACGCAGATCAAGAGCCTGTTTACGCAGGCATACACGATTCGCAACAAGCCGTATCGTGAGTTCAACGATCTGTCGCTGGTGGATCGCATGAACCTGGATCAGATGTCGTTTGGCCAGTATGTCGAGCCGCCGTCCATGGACCCTGCTGAGGCGTGGCGCTCTCGTGCCTTCCGGCCGATCGTACGCAACCAGATCATCAAGATCGCGGCGCACATCACGGCCTCGATTATCGAGCCGATGGTTTTTGCGCAGAACGATGCAGACGAGGAGGATCGCGACGCAGCAGGCGTGATGAAGGACGTCATGGCCTGGGTCAATGAGCGCAGTGACTATGACAAGACGTTCATCGCGTCGGTCATTGGCGCACTGGTCAATCCCTGCGCCTACGTCTACACGGAGAACACCAAGCGCTACAAAACGAAGCGTTTGAAGAAGTCTGACGGTACTATCGACGTCAAGCGCGTCCTCGATGAGTACCTGAGCGGACTCAAGGACTACATCGTGCCGTGCGATGAGGTCTGGATCACCAACATTTACGAGAACGACATCCAGAAGCAGCCCGCCGTGATCTGGCGGCGCGTTGTTGATTTCTCAGACGCCAAGGCTCGCTACGGTGGCAACAAAAATTTTGACGAATACGTACGTCCCGGCTTCCAGATGATCATGGGGGACGATGCGCTTTTCTACTACACGCATGACCAAGACCAGGAGCAGAGACTCGTTGAAGAGCTGATCATTTGGATTCCAGGCGAGGGACTGCGCCTGACACAGATCAACGGTGTTCTTTGCTGTGATCCTGATGAACCGAACCCGCGCCTTGATGGTCTCGTGCCGCTTGCAAAGTTCGGCTTTGAGCTGATCGACGAGGGGCGCTTCTTCTACTACAAGTCGTTGGCGTTCAAGCTCTGCAACGATGAGGCACTCATCAACACCGCTTACCGCATGATGGAGGATGGCACGTATCTGCAAGCCATGCCGCCTGCTGTGGCCTTTGGTGTCGATGCAGTGTCATCGGCTGTCATGATTCCTGGTGCTGTCACTACGTTCGATAACACCGACAATCCGCAGGCCAGTTTCCAGACGATCGTCGGCAATAACAACCTGACCGCCCTCTATAACCTGACGGCAAAAGCTGAGCAGTCGATTGATGAGTCCGGTGCTTCCCCGATCATGGGTGGAGACGCACCGAAGCAGAACACCACCGCCTACGAGATATCGCGTCTTGAACAGAACGCCCGTGTCCTGCTCGGCCTCTTCGGCAAGATGGTCTCTCTCGCTGTTCGTGACTGGGGACGACTCAAGGTGTCCGACATCCTCCAGCACATGACTGTTGGTGAGGTCAGCGAGCTTGCAGGCGGCGGTGGAGGTATGCTCAAGTTCCGCAAGTTCCTGCTCCCTGACAAAGTTATCGACGGCAAGCGCAAGTCGAAGATGATCCAATTCGTCTCACCAGATGAGATGCCACAGACAGGCGATGAGGAAACAATCCTCGAAGCTAGCCGCAAGATCGCCGACAAGGAAGAACAGATGGGCGACAAGACGAAGATCATCAAGGTCAACCCCGAGCTCTTCCGCAGGATGAAGTACATGGTGGTGGTCAAGGCCGAGGCTGTTGTCCCGCAGTCCCCAGCCATGCAAAAGGCCCTCATGCTCGAAGAATATGCGCTCCTCAGAGGTAACCAGCTTGTCAATCAGGAGGCTATCACGCGCGACCTGGCGCTCGGTGCGTATGAGCGCACCTCCGAGGACACTGATCGCTACATGATGAAGCCCGAAGAGCTGCAACAGATGGCTCAGGCGCAAGCCGGTGTCGCACAGCCTGACGGACTCTCCGGCAACTTCCTCGACGCTGCTAAGGGCGAAGGCGCAGCAACTCCTGACATGTCAGGTGCCATGAAAACGCTTACTAACATTAAGTAGATACCGTGAAAACGTGCATCACGCTGAGAGAGTTCGTAGCGCTGCCGAAACCTGTCCGTGAGCAGCTGCGTCAGATCTTTAGGATCGCAAAGTCGGGACCGATGGAGATTGTGAACGGGGAGATTATCAGCGACGGTTCAACCGCCGCGGATCTTCAGAAACTAGACGTAGGTGCCTTGATTGCCTTCCTCGGCCCTGACTCTGGCATCAACACTGAGGGTCTCTTTGATCGTCTACTGTCCATCGTTCTCCTAAGATTCGAGGCTGATCGACTAGAGGCAGAGCGCAAAGCTCTGAGCTTACTCCCCACCGCAACCGCTGTCGCCCCTCCAGTGATGCCGACAGAGCCAGTAAATGCTGTTGAGCCAGCCCCTCCAGTGACTCAACCAGAGCTACAACCTGCCGCAGACGTTCCCAAGCCCTTCTGCGACTCATGTGACTCTAAGGGTATGAAGCACAAGAAAGTTTGTCCTAAATCTAACTAAAAAAAGATTTATATGAGCGAAGATATCGAAGACAAGGTTTCGGATGTTCCGGCACAGCCAGAAACGGAAGAGGTTAAACCCATAGTCCCCGAGCTCACCCCTGAGCAGCTGGCTGAGCGCACAGAAAAACGTCGCAAGTTCAAGGAGCTTTTCATGAAACTTGTCGATCTCAACCCTAACGACGCCTACGATCTCCTGAGCGAGATCCTGTCAAATGTGCAGACGGCGATTCGTGAAGAGGCCAAGACGCGCAAGTTTGGAGAGCTGAGCGTCCTACCCGCTACGCTCAATGAAGGAGAGTTTGAAGCACTGTCTAAAGAGATCATTGAAGCCGTCAAAGACCAGACCCTTGAAGAAGGTGCAAACTGGCTTGGTGCTCATGCAAACCGCATCAATCAAACAGGGCGCATGAAGCTCAACGACATGAAGGTCGGTGATCTCGGTATCGAGAAGCTCCTCCTCGAATAACTATGGGCACTCCTTCCGCTAGAGCTATTACGGGCGTCGTCGCCCTTAAACTCAAGAAACGTGCAAAGTCTAAGAAAAAGGCTCGCTAACTGGGCACTCTCCTACCTCTTCCGGCTCCCGAAGCCGGAGGAGGTGCTGATGCTCAGGTATGACCGGCCAAAAGACCCAAAGCGCAAGGTTGTCGCTGCCTCGCTTGGCGGCAAGATGCTCTCCACTGATCAGCTCGTGATCTACAGAGAGCAAGCCGCGCAGATCGCGGCATTGCCACTCACGACGATGATGCGCGAGCATCTGCGCACGATTGCCTGCCGCAAGCTCTTCCTGGAATCTAAGAATCAGGATGACTTACTCGCGGCGAAGATCATGCTGTGGACACTTGAGACAGAAGAGCAGCTTCTAAAGGATTTTAAGGAGATGGACGTGATCTCTGCATCAGTCGCTAAGAAGTCAAAACAATGATATGATGGAGGGGACAATCTGCTGCGAGCTGCGAAAACCCTAGGTGGCCTTATTTTGGCCCTCCTGTAGTGGGGTACTTCGCAGCGCCACACAACAGGAAGGCTGAAACAAGACCGCGTAGAAAACGCGGCTCTTTTTTTGTGAAATGGCAGCGGTCGCCATTAAGACCGATTTACAGGCAGCGTGCGCCTCAAGCACGAGAACGATATGGAAGACCTGAACAAGCCCGAGATGACGGCAGAGGAGATCAAGGCTGAGAACGCCCGCCTGAAAGCGGAAGTCGAGGCTAAGACCAAGCAGATCGGTCAGGCGGAGCACACGATTGAGACGCTGAAGTCCAAGGCAAAGACGGAAGTCGTTGCACCTGAGCCGAAGCCAGAAATCAACGTGGAAGGACTCAGAGCAGACATTATGGCTAAGGTTCGCGAAGAACTGCTGCCAGATGTCATCGAGGCCGCGCTTGCCGCTGCAAGCACTGATCCCGAAGAGCGAGAGAAAATCCGCTCCGAGTATCAAACCGCCATCGTCAAAACAGGACTTTCCAAGGCATCCATCGAGAACGATATTCGCAAGGCTGCTCTTATCGTGCGCTCAGAAAAGAACGCAACCATGGCCTCTGAAATTGCGGCTGCTGCTCATAGCTCATCCGCTACCGTCAGCGCTGGCGGGGCGACGAATCAGGATCGTCCAGAAGTCAAGGAAAATTGGAAGCGTTATCTTTCCGCTAATGATCTCCGTTACATGACGGAGAACAAGTGGCCTGAAGAACGCATGAAGAAGGCCGCGCTTGCTATCAAAGCAGAAAATGGTCTCTAAAAGAACTGAAATTATTAAGTACTAACCACAAACTTGTGGCTCTAAACGACGTACGACCCGTAAACCCGTCCGATGTCCCTTGCGGACGTTTTCGCACGGAGGCTGGCGCGACGGCCATTCTTGCCGGCGAACCGGTGAAAATCGGCGGCACTGGCTCCAACTATGTTGTCCCGCTCGCTGATGCCGAACCGACGACCTCGGCGGACATCATGGGCATCGCCTCTTCCAACTCGACCCAGACGGCTTCTGCCGATGGTTACGTTGATGTGTGGCTTGCCGACCCTTCGGTTGAATGGAGCGCTAAGGCCGAGTCCGCTGCTGCTGTCGATACGGAAGCCGAAATTCTCGGTCTCCTGAACGACATCGTTGCGTTCAACCTCGCCGCTGGCGTGTATACGGTCGCGACCGGCTCTGCCGCTAGCACCAATGGTCTTCGCATCACTGGTGGCAACGCCTCTCAGGGCACTGTGACCTTCCGTATCCTCAACCAGGCATCTTCGCTCAACACCTAAAGCCTGACATTCATATTTTATGTCCGTAAACAACGCTTTAAACTCACTCGTCGTAAAGACCGAAATTGACGAAGTGTTCACGCAGGAATTCAACCTGCAAGACACTGACCCGATGGTCGCGACGGTGATGACGCCCGAGGTCTTCAAGCAGACCGAAATGACCAACGCGGCCCATATCGAAGCTGTTCTCTCGGGCGGCGGCGGCTACTGGAGCGCCAAGGGTGAAGAGCAGCAAGTGAACCTCGTCTCGCCCCGCGTGACAAACAAGGTCACCTACACGGCTGACACCCTGGCTCAGGGTATCGAACTCTCCAAGGAGTTCTGGAACGACAACATGCACGGCACTTGGCAGAAGATGGTGCGCGCGTTCGCTCGCGAAGGTCGCGAAACCCGCAACCGCATCGGCTTCGGTTTGTACCGCAACGCGTTCACCACGACGCTCACGGCTGATGGCGTGTCGTTCATCGACACGGCTCACCCCTTGATCGACGGTGGCACCCAGTCCAACCAGATTGCCAACAACCCGCCTCTTTCCAGCTCCTCGATCGACTCCGGCATCGTCCTCATGGGCGAAATGAAGTCGCAGAGCGGCGTCATCTTCGGAGACTCTCCGAAGTGCCTGCTCGTCCCGATGAAGCTCGCCAAGAAGGCAATGGAAGAGACTCAGAGCACTCTGACCTCTGAGAACGCAACGAACGCGATCAACGTCTACAGCTCGACCTACGGCCTCAAGGTCTACAAGTCCCCGCATCTCGGTGCGGCTGCTGGTGGCTCTGACACTGCGTGGTTCTTGCTCGCTGACAACCACGCCGTGACCCGCTATTTCCGCCAGGAAATCCAGACGGTGCTTGTGCCGTGGGAATACCGCGACAACAACAACTACCTCTATAAGGGCGACTACCGCGAAGTCTACGGCGTCGTGGACTACATCGGTGCTGTCGGCTCTCTCGGTGATGGTACACCGACTTAAGGAGGGGGTAACGGCTAACGAAACATATGCTTAATCCCTTCTACATCCCGTCCCTTGGCGGCATGGCGACCCCTTCACAGGGTGTCGTCTGGCACGTCAAGCCGGATACGGGTTCCGACGGCAACGACGGTTTGACGCCCGACACGGCGCTCCGGACCCTCGTGAGGGCTCACCAGTTGGCTTTTGCCAACCGTAATGACATCGTCCGTCTTTACTCTGAGTCCAACACTGCTGCCGACACGACCGACTACCAGACCGCGACCCTCACATGGTCAAAAGACCTCCTTCACCTTGAAGGCGTCTGCTCTGGCTCGATGGTTTCGCAGCGCGCTCGTGTTGCTAACGCGACTGCCTCGGTGCTCTCCCCGCTCATTACGTGGTCGGCAGACGGCTGCCTCGTCTCTGGTATCCAGTTCTTCCACGGCGTTGCTGACGCGACTGCCTTGGTTGACTTCAACCTGACGGGTACTCGCAACCGCTTTGAGAACGTCCACTTCGCAGGAGTTGGCGATGCGACGCAATCTGCCGCGGGCGCGTGCTCGCTCAAGATTGATGCTGGTGCTGAGAACGTCTTCAAGAACTGCGTCATTGGTCTCGATACCTCGACGTACGATGCAGACGCGACAGGCGTGCTCTTCGACTCAGCGGCAACGCGCAACTGGTTCGAAGACTGCTTGTTCCAGGGCTTCATCTCTGCGGCTGGTTACGCCCACGTGACTGTTGCTGACGCCACCGGCATTGACCGCTGGCAGATCTTCAAGAACTGCTTGTTCCTTGCTGAATCGACCAACAAGTCGGTCACGCAGACCTCCGTGTTCTCGATCCCGGCTATTTCGCAGGGCAAGATTCTTCTCCAAGGCTCGCTTGCCGTCTCTGATGGTGGCGCAGTGGATTGGGATTCCAACAACCGCGGAATCGTTTGGAACGGTGCGGTGGCTGCTGCTGCAGGCGCCGCGGGCGGCATCATGACGAACCAGTAAATCCTGGCTCTCCTCTCTCCCTTATGGGGAGAGTGATAGGGCCAAGATGAATAGACGGGGGCCGCACTTAAGCGGCGTCTAAATAAATTCTATGGGCGGGAACCTTCTCAAAGACCAGTGGCAGGGCGCTAACTATCGCGGTTTGCCGATCGAGGAAAAAAATGACTCATCGTCTATCACCGCTGTCACGGGTGAAACGGTGCAGTTTTACTACAACGCGGCGGGTGTCCGTACGATCGACGCTGGACAAGCAGCTGGCGTTGCTGTCGAAGCTGTGCTCGCAAAAAATAACGTTAAAAATAGCCAAGGAAGAATCCAGGCGACGATTCAGGATACGTCCCTGACTTTCACATCGACCGCTTTCACAACAGAGGTCGCGATCGATCTCACAGTGATGGAGCAGATGGACAACGTGCCGTGGGCGACGCGCCTCGCCGCTCTTACTGCCAATCTCACGAACGGCCAGTACGTCGTTGACTACAGCAAGGGTATCCTTTATGGCAAAAAGGCATCGACGCAAACCACACTGACCAATGCAGCCTATAACATCAACAGTGAGGTGCTCGGATCAATCTCTATTGACGAGTTCCCAGCCGCCGCTGCTGCCGCTGATGCAACTGCTAACCCAACGACGACAAGCATTCGATCCTTTCCGTTTGGCTTCAACGGTACAACGTGGGATCGCCTCCGTGCTGGTGTCACGACCGTTACTGCAACCCTCACTGGTTGGCTAAACGCCCTTCCGTGGGCTGTTTACAACGCCACTCCAACTGTTCGTACGGAGGGTCAGGGCGGCCCGGTTCAGGCTGACGTGAACGGCAACGTCAACTCAAACCTCGGAACGAAGATTGCAGGTGAAAACCTGACGACAGACCGAATGATGGTTGAGCAGGCTTATACGGGCATCCGCTATGCTGCTGACCAGCTCGTGAAGACAGGCGCAGGATTCCTACACACTCTCACCTTCTCTTGTAATGATGCCGCACCTACGGCTGGTTCGATTATCGTATACGACAACACAGCAGAATCTGGAACTATTATCTACTCGGAGACGTTTACCACGACCGCTTTCCGTGGGTATACGGTTACCCTCGACGTGGCATTCTCCACGGGGCTCTACATTGGATTTACCACCACGGCAGACGTAAACGTCACCCCAAGCTGGCGCTGATATGGCACGAAATGTAGCGACTAACCGCCTCATAGCAACGGGTCGCTCGGTAGCCTCCCTCCGTTTTGCGGTGGCGAACTTCGCCAACAGCCTGAACTTCGTCAACGCGAGCAATCAATACGGTACAAACGCTTGGACATCACAGTATGCGGTGCCTTCTCGCACACTCGAATGGTGGCAGCTGTTTACGATAAAACCAGCGGGCACTGAGCCGATGTTCAGCGGCGGGGGTGCTAACTACTATTTCGGTTTTGCTGCGGATGGGATGATTCTGTCTTATTCTGACGCCTCAGCTGTTCAAAAGACGTTCACTGTTACGAATCTCGGACTACAGACAAGTACCTGGTATCATTTCGCCTCCACGGTTGATACAAGCGGCTCAAACGTCACCGTTAAACATTATAAAAATGGCGTAGAGGTTGGCACACAAACCCTAACCTCTGGCCATTCTTCGTCGTATTCTAGCCCGTTCAGGCTTGGTCTTTTTGCCCCCACCTCGGTTGGGCCGACTGGCAGTATAGCTAACATGGGGTTCTATGACCGTGCACTGACTGCCAATGAAGTTCTGCTGCGCAGCAAGAATTACCCAGTTTCAAGCGGCGCAGTGTCTCGGTGGCTATTCTCCGAAGGTTCGGGCGCAACCGTTAATGACAGTGTGGGTTCAGGCCACTGGACGCTAACAAACACCCCTGTGTGGTCATCAACAGACGTCCCTATGAAAGCACCTAGACTAGTAGCCTGATATGGAAGACACAGCAAAAGTCGCAGCCCAGCTGGCTGCTCTTCAACAAGAGACCGGGTATCCCTGGCTCGCAACTGACAACACGACACACCTGAAAGATTTCTCCCGAGATATCACGACCGATGTGAAGGTGTTCATTGCGCCCTCGACAGGGTTTGTACGCGAACTGCCGATTAGAGATTTCCAAACGGAGGCAGTAATTGAAACAGGTTCTGAAATTATTAAGTAATCTAATAGGAATCTATGAAAGAGAACATTAAGCTCGTGTCCCCGCGTAAGGCCATGGCAATGGGAAAGAAGAACGCATCGGGTCCGAAGAGTAGGCTTGTCAAAGTCAAGCATCGCTAATATGCCTCTTAACAAGAAAGGTAAGAAGATCATGGGTGCCATGAAAAAAGAGTACGGAAAGGCAAAAGCCAAAAAAGTTTTTTACGCCAGCCGCAACAAAGGGACGATTAAAGGTGTCGAAAAGAAGCGCAAGTAATTACCTAAGCCCGCACGTATGAGCTTCAGCATTGCAAACGTCAAAGACGACCTGGCCGGAATGCTGCAAGGCACGTCGCTTTCCAAAGTGACAAACTTGACGAACCTGCTCAACCGTGCGGGTCGCGATCTTCTGGCCGAGGTCGATCCGATGGAGACAAAGAGGATCGCGCAGCTCCCCGTCTTGTTTGACAAGACATACGACTACGCTGCCCCCTCTGACCTAAAGGGCAATCGGATTATCGACATCCGTCCGATGGCGAGACGTTTTCCGTCCGATCAATTCGCGCAGACGTATGATCAGACGTTTGATGTCAGTAAGGATTGGATCTGGAACGGCGGCTTAGCGACGACCCAATGGAACAGCGGGGTCAAGTCTCTCCGTATCGCCAAGAACATGCGGGCAGGGCAGGCGCTCCAGGAATGTGAGAGCCTGACTGAAAACGGAACATGGGTAGCTGGTGGCGACGTGACCGATCTGATCGCCGACACCGTCAACTTTGTGCAGGGTTCGGCCTCTCTCCGCTTCAATCTCTCTGGCGCCGGTACGACGGGTTACCTCGAGGTCAGCGACATGGATGAGGTCGATCTCACCAACGATGAAGATCTCGGGGCTCTGTTCTCCTGGGTTTCGTTCGATGATGCCACGCAGTTCACGTCCGTATCCCTGCGCTGGGGCTCCTCGTCCAGCGACTACTGGACTCGCACCGTCACAGGTAACAGCGTCTCCGGAAGCTTTGAGAATGCCTGGAACCTGCTTCGCTACGATTGGAATGGCGCTACATCCGTCGGATCGCCCGACGCCTCCTCGATCACATATCTGCGTGTGTCATTCGTCTATGATGGCGACCCAGCGAGTAACGTCCGCCTGGACTACATCGTCGCTCAGCGCGGTTTGGAATATCAGATCGAATACTACTCAAAATACCTCTTCCGTGACGCAACGACGGGGCTTTTTCAGGAAACTGTCACGAGCGACACGAACCTCGTCAACCTCGACACCGATTCCTACAACCTTTACGTCTACAAGTGTGCCCAACTCGCGGCGCAGCAGATCCAGGGGCAGGATTCTGGATTTGATCTTAAGTTCTCCGAGGATCAGTGGGAACGCTCTCTCAAAAAATATCAGGCCAAATTTAAGAGTGAAGTGCAGAAGCCGACGCAGGCTTACTACCGCCTTCCTCTCGCCCGGGGGAAGAATATTGGATACGGCAAACGCTGGTGCTAATTATGTCGATTACCTATAGCATTGAGTCGGATTTCAAGAAGGGGTACTGGAACAAACCTGATCAAACGAACATTCCTCCAGGAATTCTTGTTGAAGGTTCGCAAAATGTTCTGATTAACGAGGGCGAGCGCGTCTCGATCCGTAAGGGCTACACCCTCGATGGCCAGGAAGGTACAGGCGTCGTTGCCGATGCGATTGGCTCATCTTTTGACTGGATCAGGCATCTTGGCGACGAACGCAACCTGCGAGCCTACGATGACGAGCTTGAATATCGCTATGTTGCCGCAGACGGCACTGTGTCATGGCGACGCTTGGCGAATAGCTTCACCTCTGACGCCTTTAATTTCGCCGTCTACTGGGACAACTCGGAACTGATCGAGCGCCTGCTAATGGTTAATGGCACCTCCAATATTTTTGACTGGTCGGGCGGTGTCACGACAGTTGCATCGGTTACTGCTAACACAATTACCGTTGCAGGCACGTCAACTTGGGCTCAGCTAGGCTTTTACACCACGGGAACGCGCGCGGTGACTATTAACGGCGTTTCCTATGCCTATACAGGGGGCGACGGGACAACAACCCTGACTGGCGTGACCCCTGACCCGCTCGCAGGCGGCGTTGTGGCAGGCGATATCGCCCACCAGACACTCCGCACGACGGCCAATAGCGCCATGACGAGCATCCCTGCTGCCTTGGCCAACGCCGTGATCGAGGTTTTGAACAACCAGGTGTATGTCGGCAGCCTGACGAACAACCAGGTGTACGTGTCTAAGCAAAACAGCTTCACTGACTACTCTTTTTCAACACCCCGCCTCCCAGGGGAGGGTGCCCTTCTGACCCTCGACGCCCCCCCGGTCGGTTTTGTAGCTCAGGAGGAGTTCATGTACATCAGCTCAGGGCAAGATTTCTGGTTCAAGATCGGCTATCAGCTGTCCTCCGACAACACCAAGGAAGCTGTGAATATCCAGCGTCTCAAAACGACCGTCCAGCAGGGGGCACAGTCACAGGCGCTCATATCGAAGGTCAAAAACAACGTGTTTTTCGTCTCTTTCGAGCCCACCCTGGACACCCTGGGACGTGTTGAGCTGGTGCAGACCCCCCAGACGGAAAACATCTCGGATCTCATCGAAAAAGACTTCAATTCGTACGATTTTACCGGTGGCTCATCGAAGTATTACCGTAATTTCATGTACATCGCCGTCCCGGCTGAGGGGCTTGTGCGCATGTTTAACCAGTCTGTAGGACGCTGGGAGGCACCTCAAATCCTGCCAATCAGCCGCTTTGCCATTATTGGGGGCGAACTGTACGGACATTCCTCACAGACAAATGAGACATACAAGCTGTTTTCGGGGTATAATGATAATGGAAACCCGATTGCTGCGGTCGCCCGTTTCTCCTACATGAACGGTGGGAAGCGTGCCAACAAAAAACACATGACGGAATGGTATTCGGAGGGCTATATCAGCACGAATACCACGCTCACGCTGACGATTCGGCGTGAATATAAAGGAGCTCAGGGCATCGCGTCCCTGCCAATAGACGGTAGTGATAGCAGCATCATCTTTGACCTCACATCTGACGGCTCCCTAGGCAAAAAATCGCTCGGTAAGCGCTCTCTAGCCGGACGTGGGGCGACAGATGACGAATCCCTGCCACCTAAGTTCCGACAGGTCAACGGACTGACAGGCGAGGACTTCTGGGAAATGCAGCCAGAATACTCTTCAAACGACGTTGACCAGCGCTGGGAAATCCTAGCATTCGGCTCGGACATGACAGGATCGACCGCTAAAAACAGCGAAATCACTAAGTAATATGGCACTCGCCTTCCAGCAGATTCAAAGCATCGACGTCACCCTCGGAGGTTCGGGTGTCAACTCTACGGATACATCGATTGATGTCATCGGCCTTACCCTCCCCAATGGGACTGCGATCACGACGGCCATGCTCGGAACGGCTGCGATCGGATATGGGACTCTGGAACCGGAGACAACGCGCGAGGAGAACATCTCGTTTACGGGTATTACGGATAACGGCAACAACTCCTATACTCTGACGGGCGTGACCCGCGGACTCGGATTTAAGTGGCCGTATACGGCGGATACCGCGCTTCGTCAGCCACACTCCGGATCGACGATTCTTCGCTTGTCGAACAGCGCGCCTTTCTATACAGAATTTTCTATCCTGCGCAACGACGAGGCAGTAACTGGTCTCAAGACCTTCGCAACGGGAAGCCGCCCGCAACTCTCTGTAGATGCTGATGCAACTGATGACGACCAGCTCATCACGCACGGAGAACTTACCCGTGCTGTTTTGGGTGGCGTCACGGTTCCTAAGCTAACGATCACGGCAGTCGCTGGTGAAACTGTCGCTGCTGGCAACCTGCTGTATTTTAAGGAATCAGATCAGCGCTGGTGGAAAGTAGACGCTGATACTTTCGCGACTGCTTCACAGGTCAAGATTGGTTTTGCTCAGGGCGCTGGTACGGCTGGCGTTGGTATCACTGGCGGCGTTCTTATTGAGGGCGTTGATGAGAACCAGACGGGGCTTACGCTCGGCGCGAAGTACTATGTCTCCGGTACGGCAGGCGGCATCACGACAACCCCAGGCGCTATATCGCAATTCGTCGGTTGGGCAAACTCTGCGACCTCTATCATCATCTCGCCGGATGACGCAATCGACAACATCGTGACAGGCACGTCAGGAGAGGCACTGACAGTTGGTCAGTGGGTCTACTTCAAGGCGTCTGATGCACGATGGTGGAAAGTTGATACGTCCTCTGATGCGAGCTCTAGGGCGGTGCAGATAGGCGTTGTTCAGTCTGCTGCCGGCTCTGCGGCGTTGCCTGTTTTGGTTCGTATTAGTGGTGTTGATCAGACCCAAACAGGTCTGACGGCTGGTACACTGTACTATTCTAGTACCACAACCCCGGGCGCGATTAGGGCTTTTTCGGGTGGTTCCTCGGATACCACGAGAGGACCAGTAGGGCAGGCTGTTTCGGCAACCAGGATTAAAATGTTCGATAAGTCGGATATCTACAACGCCACCCAGGAGGGCATACAGACATTTGCACTTGACACATCAGGCACAGACGCATATGCGATTACCCTGGTCCCAGCTCCTCCCGAACTTACCCGTGGAATGACCGTACGTTTTAGGATAACTGTTGCCAACACGGGCGCTGCGACTCTTAACGTAAACGGTCTTGGGGCACTTCCTATTGTAAAGGGTCTCTCTACCGCTCTGGAAACGGGCGACCTAGTAGCCGATCAGATCGTAACGGTGGTTTATAACACTCTCCCGACGCCAGAATGGCAAATTGTTGAGACGCCTGTAAACCTACTTACAGGTATCACGACCCCGATTGTCACGCAACATGCGCACAAACGCACAAAGATTTTAGCCCAGCGCGTTGCTAACGCAGCGAGCGGAGCCGTGACGTATGCCCACGGTCTGGCAGCAATTCCAAACTGGGTACGGATTAGCTTCACGGCCACTGCGGTAAACTCTTTCGGGGTTGGAAACGGTGCGTACGACCGCGTCGCAGCTACCCAAGGGAATAGCTCGGTCTCCTACATAGCTGGAACTATTGCTGGGAATAGCGATACGACAAATACGATCGCCTATGTTGATGGCGGAGGTTCGCAGAAAGGCGTTGTCTCGGTCGATGGCACGAACGTAACAATCACATGGACACTTGCTGGGGCACCTACGATAGGTGGAGCAAACCTAGAGATGCTCATTGAGCAAGGCGTCTAAGTTCTATTATGCCCACCACCCCCGCAACAACGCTTCCGGCTATGAGTAACGGTCAGACTGGCGCAGACCTTGCCATGAGTAATGGTATTTCTCAGGCTGACTACATGAAGGCAGAAGCTGCCTCGCCGGGTCTCAATCCCGACGCGATCATCGGTAACATTATGAGCGCCCGGGCAAGGAACGCGGCGGTTGCTCCGACTAAGGCTGCCCCATTGCCCCCTCCCGTTACCGTGACGAGTGACCCCGCACGCGCCAAGTTCAACCAGGACTCGCAAGCATTGGACGCGTTGCAGAATAACCGCAACGCTGCCGCTGTGCAGGCTCAGAGCAGCCAAAACGGGCGCGTGACGTATGCGGATGGCTCCTATCAGAACGCTGGCGCTGTTGGCAGCCAGTACATGCGTTTTGACGCCAACGGTGCCCCGCTTGGCTATGGCGCGTATGAGGCACCTACTCAGGGTGGACAGGAAGGCAAGGTGCGTACACCTGAAGAGCAGCAGCTCCTCGACCTCTCCACGAGCTACCAGAACGAATACGACAGCATCAAATCGAAGCTCGATCAAGCCCAGGCGACAGCGGATCAGTACAATGCCGACTTGATCCAGAACATCAAGGACTCCTACGCGCAGCGCAAGGCACAGATGGAGCGGATCAATGCTGGTCTCGTCGGGCAAACGACGCAGGCCGGTATTCGCGCAGGCCGAAATATCTACGCCCCAGAAATGGAGGCAGGCATGATCTCCTCAGCTGAGCTCGACGGTGCGCAGCGGCTCGCCGCTCTTGACGCCGAGGAAAAGAACCTCATTCTTCAGGCGCAGATGGCCAAGAGCGACAAGGACATGGAGCGCCTCTCGAAGTCGATGGATGCTCTCGAAGCAAACAACAACCGAAAGCGCCAAGCCATCCTAGACCTCCACCAAATCCAGAAGGACACGGAGGATTCGCTGATGGCGAGGATGCAGGAAAAACGCGAAGAAGCGAAATTCCAGTTTGAAGTTGAACAAGCGAAGCTCAAGCCGATTCTTGAGCTTGAACAAGAGGAGCGCGATCTCATGCACGATATCAGCGTCCAGTTTCCTAGTGCGATGATTGATATTACTGATACTCTTGAATCCGCAAACCAGAAACTTCTTAAGGATCCGATGTACCAGGCGTCGCTTGCGTATGAAAAGGCAAAGGCTGCCGCAGAACAGAGCGGAGGGAAAATTTCAGATACAACCATCAGGTCTTTTGCCCAAGGGTTGCTGCAAAGCGGTTTGGCCACCAGTCCTTACGAGGCCGATCAACTGGCTCGTGACTACTACGCAAATGGGTATGTGCCTGAGCAGAAGGAGCTAGGCGCCGGGGCAAAGTCTCTTGTGGAAGGAGCCCAGAGGCTTGCTTCTCGCAACAGTGAAGCTCAGCAGGGCGCTCTTATGCGCTCTGTTAACCAAAAAATCGAGGCTGGAGATATTCTAGGGGCCACGATGGATGTCTTCACGAATGCCTATGCTGGACTTCCTGCCACCCAACAAGAAAAGGCTTTTGGTTATGTTCAAGGTCTGAACGATCTTGATGATATTGAAACACTGCTCAGTGAATTCAAAGCAGAAGGCGGCGACACGGGCATTCTTTCTGGATCACTTAAAGACATTCAAAATAAGCTGAAGAAATCAGCCAACCCGAAATTGCAGGAAATTGGTGATCGAGTCACTCTTGCAATGTCCAACTATCGAAAGGCGCAGTCGGGCGCAGCCTTTACTGAGAGCGAAGAAAGGCTTTACAAAGCAGCCTTCCCTTCAACCTTTGGCTCTGAGAGCTTCAATGCTGCAAAGATTAAATCTCTGCGCGACGCTTTTAGCACGGGTTTGAAGTCACAACTGCAAACAGTTCTTGGTGCGGATGTCTATGGGAAAATGGAGACCATGCGTAAAGCAGAGACCATGAGGCCGGAACTTGAACAGCTCGCGAAGACCAAAGGATACGAGGCGGAGGATATCAAAGAACTTATCAAGGCAGGTAAATCAGCAGACGAAATTAGTTCTTTCCTCAACAGATCAAAAAAAGTTAGCGTGGGGAGCGGCACGAACAACGCTCCAGATATCAAGCGGGTAGTGGCCGCTATCGGACAGTTCGAGAGCGGCGGTAACTATAAGGCTCAAGGACCGACGGTTACGTCAGGCATGTACAAGGGGGATCACGCTTACGGAAAGTATCAGGTCATGGGGAAAAACGTGCCATCGTGGACAAAAGAAGCCCTTGGCCGATCCATGACGCCTGAGCAGTTCCTGAACGATCCAAAAGCCCAAGACGCTGTAGCCGAACACTACATGGGAATGCACCTATCTAAATACGGAAACGTTGGCGACGTTGCCTCAGTCTGGTTCACAGGAAAACCGCTGGCAAAAGCAGGAAACGTAAAAGATGTCATCGGAACTTCTGCGCCACAATATGTAAAGAACGTTCAAGCAATTTACGACCGTTTGTCATAAACCTATGGGCAGACTCTACGACGAAATGATGGGGGTACAGGAGGACGAAAACAAAGACGAGGCTGTCATGCCGCGGCGGCGTCTTATCGATGAAATGGAGTCTGAACCCGCCGTCACCAAAAGCGCCGATCGCGAGGCTGTCTCACGGACTCTCGGTGTAAAGGATCCAAAAAGCTTCCTTGCTAAGACCGGCGACTTTTTAGGAGCTGCTGGCCTCGCGCCCGCAAAAGCTGCTGTCGGTGCCCTTAACATTGGCCAGAAAAGTGCGCAGTGGTTGGCAAAGAAATTCGGCGCTTCGATCCCGGAGAAAGGCTCTGGAGTACTCACTGATGTGCTTGTCCACGGCGGCGAACTTGGAATGGACCTCCTCAAAAAAGAGCAAGAGAAATCCCCCGGCGGCGCGTTTGCGGGAGATGTTGCTCTGGCTATCGGTGGATCGGCGGGTTATGGAGCCCCAGCGGCCACCGCGTCTCTTAACGCTGTCAAAGCTGGCAAAGTTCTTTCTGCCGCAAAGCAGGGGGCTATTGCTGGTGCCAAGTCTGGTGCAGTTGGAGGAGGCATGGTCGGGGCTAGTGAAGGCGAAAGTGTGGCAGACACGGCGGGGAAAGTCGCGGTGGGGGGTCTGCTCGGCGGCGCGACAGGCGCAGTTCTTAGCGGTCTTTCCGCTGGAGTTGTTAAATCTAAAGGCGGTATCGGTGACATGATTACGCGTCACCGGCTTTCACAAGCCCGTTCAACCCTTGAGAAGACCCAGGCAGACGAGCTTCTCTATGGACAAGGCGTGGTTAAGACTGGTGCGCAAGGCAAGATGGTTCCACTTCAGGAGCCAGAACTAAAAGCTTTGCAGCTCGCAGAAAAAACTGACTTAAACCCAGGGGATGCAGGGCTTGTCCGCGAGGCGAACGTCGATGAACGACGAGCAATGGACAAGATGTTTAAGCTGGCTGAGAAAAACATCGGGTCTCGTGCGCCCGCGGAAAGGCCGATTCAACTGGCTGGAAAATCCATCGTTGATCGTCTAAGCAAGATTGATGAGCTCCGTGAAGCCGCAGGATCACAGCTCGACGAGGCTATCCAAGCGATGCCGGATCAGCCGATTGATGTCTCAGTAGCTAGAGATACGCTTATTTCCGGTCTTGAAAAGCAGGGGGTCAAACAAGTCTCTGGAGATGAGGCAGCGACTGCCTTGTTTGATTCGGTCATGGGCGACAACAAGGTGAAAGCAAAGAATATTGTGGGTGGTTTCGACTTCAGCAAGTCTCGTTTTAAAGATAATTCAGAGGCACAGAAGATTGTTGTGTCTCTCTGGGATGATCTTGCTGATGGAGTTCGTACTCCTGAGGAAATTGTCAACGTGCGCCGCCGCCTGTTTGACCTTCTTGATCTGGCAAAAGACAAGAAAGACATTGTCGGACCAATTGAAGGCCTGCTCGGTAAAGTCCGTGAAGAACTCGATACGCCTCTTGTTAAGCTTTCACCAGAATATGCAAAGGCCGCTCAGGAATACGCCATGACTCGTAGCGCCCTTTCTGACTGGTACAAGAAAGTCGGGATGAAGTTCGTGGAAGGTGAGCGTCCTGCAAGTAATCTCAAAGCTGCTGAAATTGGTCGCCGCATCCTTGGAAATGCCAGCGCTGATTATGTTGACATGTTCGACAAGACTGATGAGGTCTTGAGACATTTTGGAGTCCAACAGAAAGTCGATCCGCGCACACTCCTTCGGTGGAACGCTGCTCTTGAAGACTTGTTTGGCACAACGCAGAGCCAGTCCCTAAGGGGTCAGGTTGGAGGAGGCGTCAGCGATGCTCTCTCCCCCGCCATCGATGTAGCCACGGGTGGTAAGACCGCGTTAGTTCGTAAGGGCGCTGAAATGCTGAGCAAAGCTACTGGAAAAACGAAGGAGGCACAGCGAGAAGCCATGCGAAAAGTTCTTGACGCCTTTATGACAATTGGATCTCAGTTGGACTAGTATCTAAAGGATCTCATACAACAAAACAATGATGAGAAGAATGCCTGCTGTCGGCCAGATTCCAATTGTGAGGCAACCAAGAATGACGAGGCCGAGGACGAACGCAATAAGGCATCCCATAGAGGGTATAGAGAGTTATAAAGATGTTATACCACATTAATTATCCACAGTCAAGATATGCCCTCGGAGGAACGATGCGGGAGCTGTAGCCGGAAGCTAAACCCTAACTTTCCCGTGTGTACACGGGAAGAATGTGCGGAGTATGAACAAGAGTAAAATCGTGATCTACGCCTACGCCATGACGCTGACGATCCTGCTGCTTGCAGCCGCGATCCCCGCATTAGCGTCCCCAGGTATGACCGATAAGGAAGGTTGCCACGTCTGCCGGACAAACTGCGCCAAGTACGGTCTGGACGCTGGAGAGAGGCACTGCCATAACAAGATCGCACCACAACAGCAAAAAGTGGCTATAGCAACGATAGAACCAGTGGCCGCCAAGCAAAAGGAAGATCAAATGAGTCTTACGCCGATCATCGTGCTCGCCGCTATGCTCGTCGCCGCGCTCGCTCTCGTGGTTCGAAACTACCTACGCTCTAGCTAACAGTATGGTGGAGGAACTCTTGCGCTATTGGCCGCTCATCTCATCTTTCGTCGGTGTTCTTGTTGGCTCAGCAATCTCATGGACAACGATCAAAGTGAAATCAGAAGCTAGGCTTGATCAGCTTACTAAGGACGTCGGCGAACATAAAATCTGGCGATTGTCGTTGGAAGAAAGACTGCGCTCCGGGGAAGAGGTAAGAAACGCACGACACGTTGAGGTGACCAGCCGACTATCTGCGATCGAAGCTGCACTGACCTACCTAAAGGCCATGTTTCCAGGATCTAAAAACTAACAAGAGTATGCGTCTACCAGAGGGTCTCATCGTTACAGCTGCGCTGTTGATGTTAGCTATCTGCACTCTTGCTGTCGGTTTCACGCTCAGGATTCTATGAATTACGGCCTGGTAATTAAAGAGGTCTCCGAGCAAGATCCGCGCTTGTCACGTTTTGGTGCCATCACGAAACTCGACAGGATCATGCTTCAGTCCGACCGGGACTGGCGTCCGTTCCTACCGACACTGGAGGTGCAGAACGCTGGCGGCTACGACCGCATGGCCTGCGTCACCTACTCGGCACTTAACTGCTTAGAAACCGTAGCTTTCAGGAAGTTTGGGGTGCGGTTGAACCTGGCCGACCGCTTCACGGCCAAGATGAGCGGGACGACCCGCGAAGGCAACAACTTCTCAGACGTTGCCGAGTCGATCCGTAAACTGCACGGCGTTGTCCCTGAAGAATCATGGCCTGACACCCCAGCCGGCTGGGAAGAATACTACAAAGAGGTCGCTGAAGAAGTCGTGCGTCTCGGCAAGTTGTTCTTCGATAATTGGGTGATCGAATACGAAGCCGTCTGGGACACGACCGATCAGCTCTGGGAAGCGCTCCAATATGCGCCGCTCCAGGTCGGTATCTACGCCTACGGCCCCGAGGTGGTGGGTGTCTTCCAGCGGACGGAAGCTCGCGGGAATCACGCAGTTTCCCTTGTCCACGCCGTCGAAGGCCAGTACTGGGAGATTTACGATCATTACTTGCGCTCGTCGAAAAAACTCGCTTGGAACACTCGTTTCTGGGGCTGCTTCCGCTTCGATATCAAGAAGAAGATTCCTAACCCAATTCCCATGTACCCGTTCAAGAACGACACGATGTACTTCGTAGCGGAAGGCAGAGGAGAAGAGTTTGCTTTCATGGCGGGCAAGCTGTATCACGACGATCCGAACAAGATGAGCCGCCAGATCGCCTACAGGACGAAAGGAGCGACTCTGGGCCACTATGAGACGATCGGCAAGTCTGCTCTTGTCGGCATCAATGCCTACAGCCTAAAGGGCGAGGATCTCGGACCGGCAATTAACTTGGCATAACTAAACTATATGACTCTATCAGAAAGGATTAAACTCGCCTGGCTCCGCATCCCGCTCGATTGGAGAGTGGAGATCGTCTCGGCAGGCAACACGTTCGGCTCGACACTTCTTCTCTCGATTGTGCTTGAGATCAGTGCGAATAACATCCCGTCGAGTCGCGATGCCGTGTTTGCACTCTGCGCGGCAGCTTTTCGTTCAGCTTGGAAGGCCACAGCAAACGCCTTCATCCTGTGGCTCAAGAATCGAAAGACGGTGTAATGACAAATTGATCCCGAACACAAAAGACTCTCACATGCTTGTCGAGAGTCTTTTGCTTCTCCTTTATTTGAAATACATTCTGTAGTTGAGAATTGTCGAAGTCCTTAAACTGACCCTTTGAAAGTCTCTGAGGTACAGTGTAAAAAAGTCTGTGCCAACGGATGGGAAGTCTACGCACTCATAAGACATGCTCTTGTCATCGTTCAGAGTAACTATGACAATTAGCTTCATTGTTTTGTGTTTTCTGGCGCCTCAAGTGTGACGGCGCTTGACCACGTAATCGGTTCATCTTTCCACTCCGTCTCTCTTGCAATGTCGAGCGCTATCGTTCCGAACTCGTAGAAAGCTGGGATGAGCAGGCTCTCGGGGATGACGTATAGTTGCACCTGATATCGCCCCTCCAGCTGAGAGGAGACAACGATGTGGCGGCAGACGATCTTCTTGTTAGGTTTTAGTCGCTTCTTGAGATAGCTATACACTGCCAGTTGCCTGAAGTACCCGAAGTCCTGGAAGTGGTAAAACCAGCTCTTAGCAGAGCGCATGGATCCGGGGGCTGAGGTCTTGAGATCATCAATGTAGATGGTATCACCATCCTCTGTCACGCGATCCGGCAGGCCGCAGATATCAACGCTCAGGTCTCCATCGACAATCTTGCCGAAGAGGGGCGTCTGCGTCTCGCTCTTCTTGCCTGCGTACCAGGCGAAGAAGGGCTCTCGGAGAATAGCCTCGGACATGCCGATGGCTTTTGACCAGGTTGCCTCTGTGACGAGGTTCTCTTTCGGGATACCTTTCTGCAATTCAAAACGTGCAGGATCATCCTTCTTCAGACACTTGACTGCGTAGTTTTCACGCAGGACGTCCAGTGAACCGGAGCTAAAGGCTAGGTCGATCATGGAGCCTAGCTGCATCGAAGGAGAGGGCTCCTCGATTAGCGTGCCTTTGACGTGCTTAAAATAGAAGTACTCTTTTGATTTTAGATAGTCACTGACCTTGCTATTTGAAATGGCCTTGTTCGCCTTACTGAAGTACTTCTCAATAGTCATACTCTGGTTCTCTAAGTTTCAAGCGCTAGGATCCTCCCGCAAGATACCAATACCTGCAAAGGTTCCAGCCAGAGCCGGAAACAATGCTGGGACTGGCACCATTATTTTCATGCGGGAGTGTCACAGAGCTCAACCCCCAGCCGGGCATAGGGCAGCCTACATGCTCACATAGGCGGCGCACTCTGCACGGCTGGGGAGCGGCGACGGACGCAATGCCGTACGCTCGCTCCTGACTCGCATTATTCCGGTTTCTCTGCGTCCGGTTTGCCGAAGGGCAGGTCCTCAACCTTGCTATCAGCAACGACACGTTTCGCCAAGAAGTCGGGTGCAAATTCTTTGTATTTTGCCGAGAGGATTTTCTTTTCTTCGTCAGTCGCCTCGCGGACAATTTCGAGAAGGGGGGAGGCGTACTTGCCGCCATCGTCCGTTGAGAGGTTTTCAGAGGTTGCCTTGATGAGCCATGTGTACATCGGCAACCCGCCTCCAGCTTGTGAGTTCATGAAGAGCTGTGTGACGAGGCGTTTCATTTCGCGGAGGCCAGCCGAGGAGAACTCGATACGGCGCGGGAACTGGTAGTTGTCGAGGAGTGCGGTCAGACAGTGCTTTTCGGTCTTGATGACCTTTTTCATCGTTCCATCCGGCTGCTTCTTCTCGTTCTCGTACTCGACAGTCTTCTGCGCGAGGATGAAGAATTCGATCGCGTTGCCGATCTTCGTCTTGGCCGTCAGGTCAACGTAGTCACCGAGCTTGGCGCCGTCGGGCGACACGTCGCTCTGCGGATGCCAGAGACGGATGCGCGGCACGACGATGTCCGCGGCCTCCATATTTTCAAATCCTTCGGGCATCGGACCGGACAGCGAGATAGCGGTGGACTGAGCAGGCGCGGTCGCGAGAGCTTTTTCCTTTGTCATAGGTGAGCATTAGTTCTTATCGCTGTCATTATGTTATACCACACGCAGGAGCGCAAGGGCAGTTATGCACACCCTAGGCAAGTTCGCATGTGAGCCCTATTTTACGAGCTATTTCTTCTGTCAGTGACTTGCGAGCTGATTTATTTCTTTGTTTTATCCAGTCATCAATTGCGATCATGTAGAAGACTTTGCGCCCACGGTCCCTGCACCTGAACATCACAGCAACCCACGCCTCGACCCCTGCAAGGCTGAAGGCATCGAAGGGTTTATACCCGGCTGTATCATCAGGGAGCTTGTAGACGCAGGTGCCATTATGAGCGTTATAAAGGGCGGCCTCCTGGTGATCTTTGACGGCAGAGAATGAGAGGTAGTCTACGGGAGATACCTTCAGCTCGAAGGCGCCCGTTCTTTTCCAGACATGTTTGAGCCACGCATTGAAGCGTGTCTGGAATTGATCCTCAAGCATATTCGTGATCGTGTTTATAGGACTCTGACTTCACAAAGATTGCCTCGTGGAAATCACGCTTGTTCATGTTGGCTTCATAGCGAGCTTGATCAGCTTTCCCGCGCGTCACGAGATAGATGTACAGCTTCTTCGCGAGCGCGTTAGCTCGCAAGGTGCGCCCCTGCGCCTGTACCAGGTCAACGAGCGACCCCGAGAGTGAGGCGAACACTGTGCAAGGATACTCCGGCAATTCGTATCCCGATGATATTTGGCTCTGCGCGATCACGACGCACTCCTCCAATTTATTTGCTTCTGCGATCACGTCGCCCTTGTTGGGTGTTTGCCCCGTGAGCGTCAGCACCTTCCGCCCATCATCTTCGAGCGCTCTTTTTATCGCCTCAATCTGTGTCGAGTATTTTGCGAAGATGAGGAGCCGAGGAAACTCCAGGGCAAGGTCAAGGATTCTGTCGATCTTGCCGGATGGGAAAAACTCCGCTGGCGTGTAGTCAGTTTTCGCAAGGCAGCCATTCTCAACTTGGTCGATCTTACCGAAGCGCACGAGGGGATCAGTGAATTCCATCTTGAGCTCATCGATGCGCTGCTTCTGCTTTGGTGTCATATTGAACCACTCTGTGCGGTGCGTTTGTTCGGGCACATCGAACCAATCCTGGAGGCGCCCAACGTACCCGAGCGATCTCACCAGCTCTGCCAGCTTATCCTTCGTGTCCTTATCCCTCTTCGGAGCCCAGACCTCACGTCCAGGCATGGGGAGGCGTACGTAGTATTCACGTCGGAAGCTGTCAAAGTCCATGTCACGGCCAAGGAGCTTCGCCGCACCCCAGACAGCAAACGGAGACCTGTCCGGCGTCGCTGTGACGAGGTAAAAGCGACTAGGCCGCTTGGTGCTGATGTACCTCAGGACGCTGTCGAACAGCTGGGACGTCTTGGGAACGGGCTGCCTGTTCTTCCAGACGACGGCAGGGGACACACCGAGGACCGTGTGTGCCTCATCAATGATCAGGGTGTCAAATGTCTCCAGGGTATGATGCACCTTGCGAAACGTCTCCTTACTGATCACCGTGATATCGACCTCGTGCAGTGAGGACAGCTTCTCTTTCTCTCTCTGCCAGTTCTTATCCTCAAACTGTGTTTTTGGAGCAACAATGAGCGTCCTGCCTTTAGCTAGGCAAAGGGCGATCCGCGTCTTGCCGCCGCCCGTCCCGAGCCATATGCCGCATCGACTGGGATCATCCTCCAGGATCTTCTGCTGATGGGCAAACAGACTCATGCGAGTCTTGATGGAAACGCCGCGTCGATTCGCCCGTCGCGGACGCCTTGAATAAAGACATTGCAGAGGTAGCGCAATCCATTTGACGGTGTGCCGTCATACCCGATCGCCTTGATAGCAGATCGCAGGCGGATTTCGCCTGTCACCCAGCGATAAGCGATCTCCAGGTCGATATTCGTTGGGGGACGCTTCGGGTTACTTGTCGGCACAAACGGCTCGAGCGGTATCTTCTTTGATTTCGTCTTGATCATGCTTTTAGTATATCACATCTTACCTCGTCGCAATATAAATCCCTACCCCTATACCAACAATTACAAGGACTGCTGAAATGATGAGGAGGGTTGAGTAAGAGAGGGAGATCATGGCTGGTGTTCAGGACAACACTGACCTTCATCAGGCAGTATTCTTAGCTCGCAGCCTTCGTGGAGGCAGGTATAAAATCCATCGCCCATATCAGCAATCACCGTCACCGTAATATTTCAGACCTTTTTCGAGCTCCTTCTCGGTGGCACTTTTCTTCAGATAGTCTCTCGCCGCGTCTGACTTTAAACCGATCGCCGTCGTTATCCCAAATATAGATTTTCATACTCACTTACTCCTTATTGGTTAGGAGGGATTCGGCGGCTTTTAGGTCTGTCTCCCATTGTCCGTGCATGAACGGCAGAACCGCGTCGGCCTTGATTTGATCTTGCTCTGTGCGACCCGCTGCCGAAACAGGCTCTTTGTCACGCACTGCCGCAATCACACGCCGCATCCCCCGCTCCTCGGCGGATTGGATTTCGGCGGCGATGAAGGATTTGATGTCCTCTGGTTGCATTGGGAGCGATCCACACTGTTGATGTGGTAGTGACCAAAGGTTTGGGGAGATAAAGATGAACTGCTTATCAAACTTTCCCTCCCAGCTCTCGATATTTGATGGCATATTCTATTGAAAAATCATACCGCAAATAGTGCTTAGGCATCTATATCCGTAGTGGAGAACGAGACACCCTGGCTTTCCTTCAGGACAGGCGATCACTTGGTGGCGCATCTGACTCTGGCAGAGAGGGCAACGCTCTTCGGTATTTGATGTGGCGTATTCTGGTTTTGGATAGATGACTTCTTTCATATTTCTCCTTATCCATCCACCTCCTGCGTGGGGAAGGTTTTCGTTATTCCAGGCCCACTCTGATTCGTCAGGAAGTAGCCATGCGTCACCGTTCCATCCGGCAAGGTGTAAGCCTGGGGTGTCGGAAGATTTACGCAGTCAGAGCACCAATGGTCCTCGTCGCATCCGCATTTGCGGACGTTTTTCGGCTTCATTGCGTCCAGCTTGTCTTGGAGATTTTTGATTCTCATCACAGCTCCTGGATACCGTCGATCGCCTCGACCAGTTCCGGCCGAAGGTCCGCGTCCACGACGGCCGCGTAGGTCAGCGGGCCGCCTTTCGGCGCAAAATACTTTTTCATGATCTCGGTCGCTGCCTTGTCATCCTCGACGATGAAGACGTGGATCTGTTTTTCTTGGCTCATAGATTCTTTTTATCATTCTCCTGCGTAGGAAGGCGGGAGGCGCACTTATAATTTCCAACTGCACACCATTTCTTCCAGGCGTCCATGCGTTCTTCGTCAGACGGGTGCTCACCCATCTCCAGAGGCTGAGACTTGAATGGAGCCATCATATGGGAGTCTCGGTAAAACCTCTCCGCATTTTCTTCAGTGCAAGCTACAGGGTCGCTGCATTGGCTCATAGATGCTTCTTCTTAATCCTGTCGGCATCTGCAACGATTTTGGCAGTCCTAGCCTTTCGTGCAGCAGATTCCTTCTCCAACTCAATGCCGTGTTTCACGCCGAGATCGTAGTGCTCCATATTGTGTTTCTCGCTTTTCTTCTGAAAGGCAGAGGATAGGGAGGATAATACGGAACGGATGAAGGACTTTATTTCCCCTGGACCGTGTTCGGCGTTGATCCAGCGGGTTCCGAAGGTCTTGTCGAAACGTTCCTCCCACTCGCCCACCTCTGGAGGAGGGACGTGGTCGTAAGGATTCGGACAACTATGGCTGAACAAGGCTTCGTCACCTGTAACGGCGCACCTACTCTCCGTGGGGACGGGATTGGTTTCGTTGGGGGTCATGGGGTCGGTTGCTTAAGAAAACAGAGCCAGTGTGTCATTCCTGCTTTGCCAGACGGATGACCGAACAACGGCCGTTCAGGGAGGAGACCAAGAACAGTTTTAACCTTCACGTCTCTTTCGCTCCACTTGAAGATCAGCGTTCCCCAGTCGTCCAGCACGCGCCAACACTCGTTGAAGCCTCCGAGAATATCGGCTTGCCACGTCTCGCGGTCGAGCAGTCCGTACTTCTTTGCCATCCAGCTTTCCGATCCGGCCTTAAGTAGATGCGGTGGATCGAAAACAACGAGTTTAAAGGCTCTGTCAGGGAATGGCATAGCTCGAAAATCCCCTACGGTATCCGGCGCTACTTTCAACGTGCGTCCATCGCATAGGACGTGTTCTTCATCACGGATGTCCATAAAAACAGCGCGTGGGTCTTGACGGTCGAGCCAAAACATCCGAGATCCACAGCAGGCATCAAGCACAGTTTTTCCTTCCTTCCCCGCCTCCTCTGTAGAGGGTGCATATGCGGTTTTATTCATGCAATCTTTGCAGGTTCCGTACTCACTAGAACATTTTGTGCATGGTGTAGAGGCAGGAGAGGGGGTGCAGGAGGGGCAGGGAATCCAATCGTGCTGTGCCATCCCACCTTTCTCTAAAACCCTGTGGGGATCAGTGCACGGGGATTTACCTGACGCTGAACAGACGTAGTTATATCCTTGGCAGGCAAAGCACTCGGTCTTAGGTTCACAAGACGGACACGCCTTTAGGATGAAACCAGCGTCACGTCCTGCGTAGACCTTTCCATCTACGCACCTCTCGCACCGCTTCTCAGGGGATTGGTGGGTCATAGGGTGTTTTATAGCCGGGGGCCATTCGCTTTATTTATGGGAATTTTGATCTTTCGATCAGATCCGCGCTTCATAGGGCCGGTAATCTTCCTCACAAGACGGATCTTGCGAGTCCCTTCCGTACCCTCCACGCACAGCCGTTCCCCGGCTGCTTTAATGACTTTAGCCGCGTTCACGTCCCGGTCATGCTTCATCAAGCATTTAGGACACTCCCACTCTCGAAGCTCTAGGGGCATCTTTTGGGCGACATAGTGGCAGTCATGACAGGTCTTTGAGCTTGGGTAGAATCGATCAATCTTGACCGTTCTACCACCCTTCCAAGCCTGCTTATACGTTAGCTGCCGCACCAGTTCGCCCCAGGATGCGTTTGTAATCGATTTAGCTAGCTTTCTATTCTTGACCATTCCACACACTCCCAAGTCCTCTACGGCGATCGTGGCGTGGTTTTTACCGACGATTGCCTTTGAGACGTGGTGCAGATGGTTCTTCCTCACATTGGCGACCTTTTTGTGCAGCCGAGCCAGCCTAAGTTTGGCCTTTGCCCTACGCTTGCTCCCCTTTCGTGTTCGTGAAAGGGCTTGAGAAGCGGCCTTGATCCGCTTATCAAGTCCGCTCCCAACACGCAGATTTTCGTACTTATCACCGTCGCTCGTAATAGCTAGGTGCATCAGTCCTAGATCGACTCCAAGACAATCGTCTTTAAGTTCCGATGGGTCTCTATTTTCCTCTAGGTCCGTTGAGATCCACCAAGATCCGTTCGCCTCTTTGGAAACCGTGAGTATTTTCCCCCTCACTGGAAAATCGCCACGGAATCTCACGTCGATGGTTTCACTGATGAAAATCCGAGAACCCTCAGTACGCCATCCGCGTTGCTTCCTGAATCTTTGTTTTGAATGTTTCCTTTTGAAGACAGGATAGGCGGCGGTGTTACGGAAGAAGTTGCTAAAGGCTGCATCAAGGTTTCTAACAGACTGGTTTAAAATATCCGTCGGAACATCCGCGAGCCATGAAAATTCACGCCTAAGCCACTTCACCTCTTTGGAAAGGGCCTGGAAATTCATGTTCTTACCTGCATCCCGGTAGACCGTTGTTTTCAGATCCAGTAAGTAGTTATAGATAAACCTGCTACCGCCGATGTACTGCAATAGAGCCTGCTCTTGGGCTTTTGTGGGGTAGAGTTTTGCTTTATAGCCCTTGAGGATCTGGCCCATAGTGGTTTTGACTATTCTATCTTATTCCTTGTCCCCTCTTCCCCCGGCGAGAGGGAGGCGAGGGCTTTAGGATCAATCGTCCAGACTTTCAAACGTAGAATAAGGTTTTCATTTTCCGGATCGGGGTCCATACCAACCCTCATAAAACCTTCATCGAGCATCCTCCGACCGATTTCACACGAGCCTTTGTCTTTTTGGTACTTGACAATATCAGCCTTCGACAGTGCCATCTCGTCACGGCTGATGTACGCAATCCAAGCGTGTTGGGTGATTAGTTTTTTCACCTCCTCATGCTGTTGCCTCTTGCCTTCGAGGATGGAGAGGGCGCAGGCGCGGTCGATCAGGCTAACAAGTTCTTCTTTGAAATAAATCGGGCCTTCGTGTTCTTCGATGAGATCGACAATTTTGTTTTCCGTGCTTGCAATCCCCTCCCCGTAGCTGTTCGTCATATCTTCACTCCTATTAACGGCGGTTTTTATACGCCGCCCAAGCGTAAAGCTCTATTACACCAACGGATAGGACAAGAGGAATGAACCGAACTATCCCGCTGTCTTGTAGGTTCGCGTACGCTGCAAAACACAGGCCAACCAGGATACATGACAAACATCGAATGACGAAGTATTTCATATCTTCACTCCTTCTTAGAGGGGTTAGGTGATTGGAGGGAGCTAGCCTTGTCGATAGAAGAAATAACCTGATCGCGGTTGACCATCGAGTACCCGCTAATTCGAGCATATTCGATGGCTTTCACATCTTCCCTGATCTCCTCCAACGCTTCTTGCCGCCCGAGGGCGTATGCTTCTTGCGCCACGACTTCAACAAACCCATCGTGTGCCCCCTCTTGCTTGTATTGTTTTTTAAGGTTCCTATCGATCAAACTCTCCAGTGTTTCTCGGGGTGTGGTCATAGATATTTACGGGTAGAGTGTCCACAATTTGGACAATGGGCGTACTGGATGAATTTTGTAAAAGTGGCCTTACTGACCCTGTATGGATGCCCGTATTTCTCGACCTGTTTACGCATCTCCTCCGTCATCGTGCCTTCTTTGAAATTGAAGTAGTCGATTGCTGCCTCCATACCCTCCATTACGTTTACGAATGATGTCTGACGCCTCCTGAGCCGTTGGAAACTAGCCAATGCACACCACGCGCTACCGAAGACGTGATGAATTTTCTCTCCAAATAGAGTTCATAGCAGTCTAATCAGCATTAGAAGCGAGACCAGTAATCCCCCAATGAATAGTGAAGGCTTGTGAAAAATGAACATGAGAGCGCAGCCAATCCAGATAGGAGATAGCGCAGCAAAGATTTCCATTTTTAATTATTCATACGTTTACTTAGTCTGTCTGACGGCGCCTACCCCGATGAAGGCGGAATCACTTCCTTGCGTCCTTAGCCGTGCATCAAACGGCATGGGGAACCTTCATCGGGAGAGGCGACGGACGATGATGTTGCCAAGCAGCGGCGCACCATCATCACATCTCCGACCTTTCCGGCAGGCCGCCTGGGTTCGAGCTTTCGCCCTGCCCTTCGTTGCTGATCCGGAATCGGATTTTTCCACGTCTTGTTTAAGTCCTGACGTACAAGCTGACTGCGGGCATTGCTGCACCGCCGAGAGAGGGCAGATGTTCCGATACTCAACGTAGGATTGAACTACGCATACAGGGGATTCCTAGAACCCTGGTGGGCAAGTCTCAGTTGCCCGGCCCCGTTGTGCCTACGAGTATCGTTCTACACCCTCTCGGCGACGCACCACACAGAGGTGGTGAGTGCCGATCGAACTAGTCCAGTGTGTGCATATGCGCGGTTTCACCCGCCAAGGATTCGGGAAGTGAACCTATGGCCACCAGTGATATAAGCACTGATGATTTTCTTCCCGAACCCGTGGCGGGTGGTGACGATGGCGAGGATTTACACCTCGCAGCGTGGGCCTTCGGTAGTCGGCAAACCGCCCAACCTGCTAGGAGACTGTCAGAAGGCAGTGTGGTGTTCCTGAAGACCTATCAGCACGCCCGGGTATTGCAGCTCTGCGTGCTTCTTCAAGCCAGTAACCCCCTCCCCGCCGATTTTCAGTGCGTTACCTATTCCGCCACATCGTCACCAGCCCAGGTGGAGATGAATCACCTACCGAGCAAGCCTTTTAACGTCGTGATTAGGACGCGGGTCTTTGAGGCCCGAAGCTGTGGGCGAGGGACTTTCACCCTCGCATAAATGACTCCCGCGATTTCCCAATAGCGTTGTCATTCTTTGTGGGTAAAGGCGTCTGTATTCCGCCACCACAGCTTCGGACCCCCAAGTTGCCTTGGGTGGTCGTTTGATCTACCACCTGACAACGCCGTAGCCGTTGCCGTAGCCGTTGCCGTCGCCGTAGCCGTAGCCGTTGCCGTTGCCGTAGCCGTCGCCGTAGCCGTAGCCGTAGCCGTTGCCGTTGCCGTAGCCGTTGCCGTTGCCGTAGCCGTTGCCGTAGCCGTCGCCGTAGCCGTCGCCGTTGCCGTCGCCGTAGCCGTAGCCGTTGCCGTTGCCGTAGCCGTCGCCGTAGCCGTAGCCGTAGCCGTTGCCGTTGCCGTAGCCGTTGCCGTAGCCGTCGCCGTAGCCGTAGCCGTTGCCGTCGCCGTAGCCGTAGCCGTTGCCGTTGCCGTAGCCGTAGCCGTAATTCTTTAGGCTTTCCATACAGGAGCGTCGGTAATGACCTGACGTGCCTGCTCCGAGCACTGGACAACCGTATTCGCATCGAGCAGGGTCATTTCAGGAATTTCTTGAGTGATCTTGCTTTCTTTGAGGTCTTTAATCCCTTCCTGAGAAAGCTGAGCGAGAGAAGCAGCGCCCTTCCAATACCAGATGTTGCGAGGGTTCATGAGAATAACCTTCGCCCCTTCCTGTTCTTTGACATATCCAGCCCATACGCCCGACTGATACCCACGGACGAGGCAGTACTTCATGCCTTTCACAGACTTCGCAGGAGCTGCGTTCGGAACGCTGTCGGCAGGAACGTACTTCTTTCCATCGATCAAGATTTCTTTGGACATAATAGATAGTGATTATTGAATCTCGGCTTTCCGATTGACACCCATCCTGAGTAGCTGGAGGGAGTTCCAGGTACTCAGGGGAGGGTGGTTATTTAACGTAGATACCAGCTACAAGGGAGATTACTGCGAATAGAACGAAGGCTCCGAAAGCAGCAGCCCAGCCTGTATTCCCAGAACCGATATGGAAAGTCAGGCGCAGAATAGCCCAGGCTAGGAAAACGGCGTCGGACACTATGCTCACGGTTCTCATATTCACTCTTCTAAACAGGGGTTAGGGGTGGTTAGCTACTTTAATTGCTCGCATGATCTCTACAGCGACTTGCGGGACGATGGCGTTGCCGTACGCCTTAAGGCTTTCGCGCCTGAGCGCGGCTTCGGAGATTTCGGAACCATCGGGAAGTCGAGCCATCCTTTTGGGTACCCCATCATCCACTCCGTCATGGCAGGTTTCAAGCGCAACCTCACGCCAGTCGCGGCCCCATTCGCTGCGCTGGAAAGAACGGAGGGCAGATCCGAGCCGCTGATCCCCTTCCGCTCCAGCTCCCGGTTCGCGCCCTCCTGCGTTCGCAGGTTCTTGTCGGAGTCGGCCGCGCGCGGAGTCGGAAGCATTGCTATTTGCGTGGCCAGGCCGTCCCCCGAATGCTTGCTCGCCCCCTTGCGATTGTAATTTCCGTTCACGGTCGGAGCCGCGGCGAGCGACGATCCACACCCTGTCCCTTCGGTGCGGTGCGCCGACGGCAGCAGCCGGAATAATAAACGGTTGGACGGCGTAGCCTTCTCCTTCCAGGTCAGCGCACACTTGGTCGAGTGCCATGCGGACGATTCCAGCAACGTTTTCGCCAATGATCCAAGTTGGCTTCGTTTCTCGGATGACGCGAAGCATTTCAGGCCAGAGGTAACGGTCATCTTTATCGCCGCGTTTTTTTCCGGCATTGGAGAATGGTTGGCAGGGAAAGCCCCCGGTGAGTAGGTCGATACGCGCTCGATGACTTGCTGCAATCCCTTTTGCATCATTCTTCCTGTTTCTTTGTCGTACCAGCGTTGGTGAGGATGCGTCGGAGGATTGCCGTTTCTGTCCACAGGCGTCCTGTACTTCCAGCCGGGCTCGTGAACCGATGGCGTCGGCAGCCAGTCGATCTGCGGTGAGTTCTCGAATGTCGCCATAGATAGGTACTCCAGGGAAGTTTTTAGCGAGGACGTTCTGGCAGAAGGAATCGTTGTCGCAGAAGCCGACTATCTCGTGCGCCTCGCCCCAGACTTCGCGTGCGGCGAGAGCGAAGCCTCCGATGCCGGAGAAAAGATCAAGATGTCTCATGATTCATTCGTTTAAGCACGCTCTATAAATCCTCTGCGCCCCCTCTTCCGAGTAGAACTTCTTATCAAGGACGTAGGCGTAATTCGCTGCTTTCTTAGCGCAGAACTCTGCTCTCATCTGTAGGGCTACGGTCTTTGAGACCTGTAAGGCAGTCACGTCGCTTTTGAGCCCATTGGCAGAGTGAAGGACTGAGGAGAGAGATAGGAAGGTTGCTGCGAGGATGAGGAGGTAAGCGATTTTCATGCCTTTAAGACCAGAGCAATCTTGTGAGTATCGAGCGTCGAGCTCGGCCTTGGATGTGTGAGAGGAAATTGAGCTTGAAGGCTGGGGATAGGTTGAAAAGCTTTTGAAGGGCTAGCATAGTTCGTGTTCAAGTTCTTTAGAGCGTAGCTCGTCATAGTTCTCCTGACGCCGGATCGGTAGGCAGAAGACGCAGAGTGGGGCGTCATGGTTCTCTAGCGAGTCGAGCACCTCCTCATGATCCATGGGCTCCGAGCAGTCCGCGCAGACGGTGGGGAAGATTGGGTCGGGCATAAGTTGGATTACTTATCCTTTCTCCAAAACTCAGGAGCCCACGTCTCTACGGAGGAGTAGCCAAATCGTAGGATACGCAGGCGACCATCTTTATTGTATTTTAGAAACTGGGCCAGATTAGTTGCGTTTTCTGGAACAACACCGTTGCTCAGTGCTAGACGAGTCGCTTTCAATGTGTCGCCCCAAACGTATTTAGGCATAGGGTCTATTTAAGTAGCTCAGGATTCTCGTGAATGTTGCCGATGATCTCCCAGACTTTTGATATTTTCTCTTTGTTATCAGGCATATTCCACCCATAGACCCATCCACATTCACCGCAGTTATTTTCCATCTCTGTCTCAATGGAGCTGGGATACCTACGCTCTCCATTTATTATTTTGGCAATAATGTCCCCCTCACAGATGGGCTTCCCGTTCTTATCGAGGAGGCCGGTGAACTGCATGAGATGGTCCTCGGGAATCTCGCCCAACATTAGGCCGTGGAGGTAGTCGTCTGGGTCATTCACCAGGTGAGGCCAGTCGACCATTTGTTTCTCACTCGCGTCCCACGCTCTGAATTTTATTTGTCGCATACAAGTTATTTGATCACCACCAGAATCTTTTTCCCACCAGCTTTTTCACTTGCGCAAATTCCTCCATCGCTTTTGCGAAATTCGGCATCTCAGATGCTAGAAACACGAACTTGGTGCGTGGTTGAAACACGAAGGTATCACCTTGCCTGCGTGTTGCCGCATAGGGCTTTTCAGAAACAAGGTCTTTAATGTTGCTGCTATTTTGAGATTTGATAAAGCGCATACTGAGGTTTAGGATTTCGACACGAGACCATTCGGCCAAATGAAGGGGATAGCGTCGGAGAGGGTAGGCCAATGTGGGCGATAGTGGGCAGGATTCTTACGCAGGAGTAGTGAGCGATGGGCGCGGTGGAAGGAGGCGTGGAATGTTGGGAGCTTGGCGTGGCAAGTAAGGAACGCGGCGATCTTTGGGCGTGTTGTGTCCTTGTAGCCGCGGGAGATCCACTCGTCGCAGATGGCGAGGCCGTAGGAGGCCAGAGCGTCCGCGTGGTGCTCCCAGAGCTTGACGCAGGGGTGGTTAGTCCAGCCCTTGGAGAGGCCGTGAATGGCTCTCAGTATTTGCAGAACTTCGATGCGCTGTTTGCCGAGTCTCTGGCGATCAAGGACTCGGGCTGAACGGGCGTAGGACGGATCTGGCAGAAACGTCTGCATACTCGTTTTCTCTAGGAGTAATGTGTGATAGCTATGTTATACCACATATACAGCTAAACGTTATCCACAGTCAATCAATGTCGCTGATTTTGCAATGTAAGGCAGGTTTTACAGCGTACAGAAGACCACCGCTTGTGTAGTGCGGTGGCTCCTTCTTTCCCGCACAACGGTTTTCCGTTTTCGTCCTTGTGCGTCTTTGGTTGGTATCTTTTAAGCGCATACTCCGCGTTACGAATCCTGCGCTTGTGATAGCGCTCAGCCGGTGAGAGAGGGGATTTCATACACCTACTTTTGTCAAGAGGGTCTCTAGCTGATTTTCTAGGTCTGTGATCTTGGAGAGGACGATCTTGCCTTTTGTTTCTCTGGCATAGAGCGGGGAGAGATCACCCCAGAGTAGTGAGATGCGAATGTGATCCTTATTGCCAAAGTTGATACGCAGGGATTTTACGCGCTCTTCGAGACGCGTATCGCGGATGTAGGGAGTCTTCTTATTTTTCATAGCAGCTGCGACAGAGGTATCAGCGTCGCGCCTTTCAGGTCGTTGATGGTGTCAACCTCTTGCGGCAGGTGCTTGATGTAGGCGTCGCATGATCCGCAGTACGCGGTCAGGTGGAAGGCCCACTTGGGAAGGCGGGGATCTGTGGGTGGAGGGTTGACTTTGAAGAAGGTGATCGTGATTCTTGCGGGTGCGAGGGTGTCGCACTTTAGACAGTGGAGGGTCATAGGTCATTCGTTTGTGTTGTGTAGATGCGTTCCTGCCGGCACCACTCGGAACGGGCGATGGAGTTGAAGACGAGGAGAAGTTCAAAATCTTCGAGGGGCGGGGAATTTTGTTTATTCCATGCCCTAAGGAGTGGCCATGCGACATCGTTCCAGAGCGAGGGGTGCAGGTTGAGGAGGAGGCAGCCAGCCATGACAGCGGCGCTGTGGTTACGCTGTCCCTGGGGGGCTCCGAAGGCGATTGCTTTGTAGTCGGTGCGCTGGGTGGAGGTTGTGTCGTCGGAGATGAGAGAGAGGAGGTGCTCTGGAGCCTCCGCGATGTCAGCGTACTCGGGATCAATCAGCCACTCGTAGGGAACGCCGTTGGGGTATTTGGAGGGCGGGATCACGACGAATCCCCCATCGCCTCTGATGTCGATATGGGGACGGAAGCCTGCGACGGTCTTCACCTTCTTATTCTTTGGGTAGCGCAGGAAGACGTGTCGGCCTCCAGATGGCGTTTTGGAGATCAGCGTCGTAGGGAGTTGCAGTGAGGCGATGTCAGCGTCAGTGGCGCCGAGGTCGATGTCGACCACCATGAGTCCCACCCCCGGGCCTGTGACGAGGCCTAGTTGAGCTGTGGGCCACTGAGTGAACCACTTGGTGAGTTCTTGGGGGGTCGGGAGGGCGTCCTGGTAGGGCTTCCAGCGCACGAGGGGGATCTTCTCAGCGCGAGTGTCGCCGGGGTTTTTGAACCACAGGCGGCATGGGATAACTGGCCAATTTTTGGCGAGATAGTCGAGAGCTGTTGGAAGGAGGCTCATAGGAAGGAGGGAACAGTGTCCGTATCCAGTTCAGACTCGTTTGGTGCGTCTGATTTTGGCTTCAGGTGATAACCGCGTTCCCAGCGGGCGTGCGCGGTGCAGAAGGCGCGGACGGCGACTTTTGTGAATCCGGCTGGTTTTGCATCGCGGAAGAAGTTGACGTTTGAGAGCGGCTTCTTACCTGTCAGATCGCACCAGGTCTTATAGGTCTCGTAGATGAGAGCGTTGCAGGTGAAGGTGCCGGGGGCTGAGGTGTCGTCTGGTGAGTAGGTCTCACGGAAGAAGCGCACAGCGGATGAGGAGTCCGACTCAAACTCGCGGAGAGCACTCTCAGCTGCTTCGGACTGGGTGAAGACAAAGTTGTTGTTGGCGAGGCGAGTGGCTCCCTCCAAGGCCCAACGGATGATGCCTGGGAGCTCCGTCTTGGCCAGCGTGTACTTGAGGCGCGTATCGCGATCTTGTGGCAGGAACTTACGGTAGAAGGGGAGGATCTTGAGGCGCCGGATGATGCCGTAGTTGAGACCTGAGAAGGATGGGATCTGGTTCGAGAGGAAGACGAACTTCGCACGGGGCTGGAACTCGAAGGAGTCTCCGAACTTGCGCTCAGCCGTGACGGTTTCTCCTGAGACGAGAGCCTTGAACTTGTCGCTCTTCATGAACTTCGACTCTTCCTCTGTGGATAGGTTGAGGCGCTTGCCGACCAGTGAGGCAACTGAGAACGGGCGCGTGGTGAGCGTCTCGAGGCTCATGGCTGTTGTTAGGCGCTCTCCAATGATGGCATGGAGCTGGTGTGCCACGACGCCCTTGCCGTTGGCTCCGTCGCCTACGAAGAAGAAGGCCGTCTCAGCCGCGGTAGAGCCGAACAGGGTGTAACCAAAGCATTCTTGGAGGAGGGCGGCGAGAGTGGGATCGTGCGGGGCGTTGGGGTCTTCGGATTCGAGGAGGACTTGTTCGAGGAAGGCGTGCCAGCGCGGTGCTTCGGCATTCTGGATGTCGCTGTAGTTGTAGGGGAGGTGGAAGGTAACAGAGCGCCCTTCCGTGTTGTCTGGGTCAAATGCGCCTGTGGGGAGGTGATAGATTCCATCCTGGAAGGCTACGCAGTCGTCGTCCTCGCTGGTGAGCACCTTGTCAGTCGCCATCTGGTACTGCTTGAAGGCGTCTTTGATCTTGGACTCTGGGAAATGGGTGCCGCGCCACTTGGACGCTGCGTAGCGCCAGAAACGCTTGAAGAGCACCTGGTAGGGGACGTGCTCGTAATGGTGATGGTTCTTTTGCAGCCACTCGTCACGGGATGGGAGGTAGTGGATGTCGGCAAACTCTTCCGCAGCGACAAACTCAAAGGCGAGTGTCGTTGAGTGGACGGCGGGTGCAGCACTTTTTTGAGCCATAGACACAAATCCGCAATTCAACTCGCACAGAGAGAAACGCCGAGTAGACGTGATCCTTGCGGATCGCTGTGCGAGTAGAACTGCGGACAAAGTTACTCGTTTTATCTCTGCGTTGATGATACCACAGTGAGTGAGTGGGGCGCTGGGGATAACGCGGGATGGGAGCGTGAATGTTGAGGGCTGGTGGGGGTTGACTGGTTTTCTGTTCAGCAAAAGAGAGTCAAATTATTGACTCCCTTTCACTCATCCTGGAACGCCTATCGAAGGCGTAACTCTATCATTCGCCTTTTAGCTTGATATCTAGTTCACCCCTAGAGAAGGCTTCTCGAAGGGAGCGCGAGATAAGAACATAGGTGTGGCTGGGTTCTTTTCCAAGTACTTTTGCAATTTGCGAGCAGTTAACTTCTCCTTTTACAAAGGCAATAGCCAAATCAAAATGGTCACGAGAAATCTGCTCTACAGTTTTATTCGCGCGAACGAACCCTTTCGCTTGCTCTAGTAGAGTCTTGGACATGTATGCATAACAATAGTAATGGATTAATTATAAGAACTTAAAACAGATTAGGCAAGATGTGGATAAGCTGAGAGCAGACGCGCTGTTCAGATAAAGTGTCAGAGATTCTTGACAAAAGGGGCAAATTGAGCTTAAAAAAGTGTTTGTGACAGATAGACGGTTCCGGAATGGGTTTTTTACCCTCTTTTGGAGGGTCTCGCCAAAATTTAAGCTTAAATTTTTCGTCCAAATCCCCGAATTTCCCGAATTTTTCGTGATCCGTCAGAGTTTTGACACCGAAATAATGGCTAAGATTAGCCCTGTGACACTCGGACGGATGTTTCCTATGTCTTTACTTTCTAGTAGAGTTTTTTATATAGGGTATAGGTAGGTGGCAGAGAAGGTGAGTGATGCTGATTAAATGAAGGTTATGCGGACATCTGTCAGAGCGTCAGGGAGGCTAACATTAGCCCAAATCATCCGTCAGAAAAATGAATTTTTTTTCTGGTTCCGAGTGTCAGAGGGTGTTTTGGGTGTCTAGAAAGTCGAAAAGAGTCTCGAAAGGTGGTAGAATGGAGTTATGCCAGGACCCATTGGGAACAAGCACGCAGTTGGAAACGACGGCGGAAGGCCAACGACCTATAAACCAGAATACGTTGGTAAGGTTTTTGAATATTTACAGTGGTGCAAGGACAACCCCATCGTGATTCAGGAGAAGACTCGGACAACAGCTGAACGCGGTATGAGCGATCAGGTAAAAGAAGAGGTCTCAGAAAGACCGCCGAGCGTTGCAGGGCTCTCTGTGTGGCTCAAAATGCCACGTACGACGTTGCAAGCGTGGGCAGAGCGCAATGACGAGTTCTCGGCAGCCCTGGAGCATTTAGAGGGCATACAGGAGCAAATGCTTGTTGAAAAAGGTTACTCAGGAGCTGGAAATCCACGCTTTAACCAGTTCATGCTCAGCGCGCGACATGGCTATCGCGAAAAGACAGAGCAGGATATAACCTCCGGCGGCAAACCCCTCGTGATCCCTAGTGAATTGATTGGCAAACATGAAGCTGACCCCAGCGCAGGCGGTCATAGCAAGTGACAAGCACCGATTCCGCGTGGTCAACTCAGGCCGTCGGTTCGGCAAAACAGAGCTCGCGGCGTGGGAGATGAAAGCCTATGCCGTTTTTGGCACAGATCGACGCATCGCCTACATCGCCCCGACATTCCAGCAGGCAAGAGATATCGCCTGGCAGACACTCAAGCGCATCTGCCTGGATGCCATTGTGAACGTCAACGAGAGCCGCCTTGAGCTGACACTCAAAAATGTGAAGGGTGGCACGTCCACGATCTGGCTGCGCGGCTGGGAGGCAATTGAGACCCTTCGAGGCCAGCGCTTCGACTTCATTGTGATCGACGAGGTGGCCATGATGAAAAACTTCTGGGGCAACTGGCAGGAGGTCATCCGCCCTACGCTGACTGACACTGTGGGTCAGGGGCTTTTTATCTCGACCCCCAAGGGCTTCAATCATTGGTACGATTTGTACAACCTGCAATCAAAGGACTCAGATTACAAATCCTTCCACTACACGAGCTACGACAACCCACACGTCCCGGCGACCGAGCTCGACAAGGCGAAAGGGGAGCTGACAGAGGATCGTTTTGCTCAAGAGTACCTCGCTGACTTCCGCAAGACAGAGGGCTTGGTTTACAAGGAGTTTGATCGTCACGTCCACGTTTTTGATGACAAGGAGATCATCAAAGCGATAGTCATGCGTCATGTCGGCATCGACTGGGGGTTCACCAACCCCTGCGCGGTGCTGGAAATCATTGAGGATCGCGATCGGAATTTTTACGTTGTGTCTGAGTATTACCAGACCAGCAAGACGACAGAGGAGATCCTGGCGCACGCATCGACTCTTGGCGGCAACGATTTTTTCCCTGACCCAGCTGAGCCAGACAGGATCGAGGAGATGCGGCGAAAAAAAATGAACGTGCGTGAGGTCAACAAGGACGTGACAGCCGGGATCGATTCCGTGCGGCGCCTGTTGAAGAACAAGAAGCTCTTCATCCACTCCTCATGCTTCAACCTTATCTGGGAGCTGGAAACGTACTCGTATAAAGACGGAAAACAAGGGCTAAATACCCCAGAGGAGCCGATCAAGGAGAACGACCATGCGTGCGATGCCCTGCGGTACGTCCTGCATATGGTGAGCAACAAACCAAGCCAACGACCGGCTGCCGCCCAATTCATCCCCAACCACGCCGCCAGGACTGCCACTAGTAAACAGTTTATCCCCAGGTGGTAGGTGCGTGGCGACGATCAGCGAAAGATGGTATACTTGAAGAGATATAACTTGCCCTGTCTGCTGCGAACAGGTTACGGGCACACATGCTATTAGACGTTACCCTTCAGCGTGACAAGGCGGGCAAGATTTCTGACGAGGT
>Ga0181352_1000083_pt1 | contig 41178 bp, 63 predicted proteins | sample Fa13VDMLBSN_FD_130103 | JGI IMG/M metagenome (GOLD analysis project Ga0181352, IMG submission 130103) | Freshwater viral communities from Lake Michigan, USA - Fa13.VD.MLB.S.N | ecosystem: Environmental > Aquatic > Freshwater > Lake | place: USA: Michigan | collected 2013-09-23 | reverse complement strand
CTATTACCGTTCCTTGCGCGTTCTCGCCTGTTCTCTAGGTGCCTCGGCCTTCAATGTTAGCTAGCCAAGCCGCGCTTCAAACTCGTTGAAGTTTTGGTGCGCCAGATTGGCCATTGATTTGATGTGCGGGGCCTGTTGTAAAATCCGCAGGTCGCACTCCACCAAGTAAGCGTGGCTAGCTAAGTCCGATTGGTATTTCTGTTTCTTCGCCCAGCGCTTAAATTCTTTGTATTCGAGCGGAAATCGGCACGGATTGAGGGTTACGTCAGCCTGTGGACGCGGGGGGATGGATACTGATTTGGCCTCATTCAGCCGAAGCCCGTTTTTAAGGGCCGCGATCAGGTCGAGAATATGCGGGTCAGACTTGAACCATTCTCCGCGCAAATGAAATTCGCGGAATCGAATATGCAGGTCTTGCTCGTTTGCCATTGTGCCGGGGAAATGCCCAAGCATCTTAAGTTCGCGCGGCGAACTGCTCTGCAAGTCTGCGAGCCTGGAAAGAGGGATGGCTGAAAAGCCGATCTTTATGGAGTCCCCGTCCGAAATGAAATAGACGCACCCCTCTCTCCCTTCATAGTAAGAGCGCACTCCGGGTGGCACAGTTTCGGCACGGATTTGGCTAGATGTTCCTTGATCGTTCATGGTCTTGTCCTACGTTCTGACCGATAGAAATCAGTAACTTAGGCTTGCCATCATTCTCGCCTGGAAGCAAGCCGGATTTGATACTGTTACATAATTTGATCGTATAGCTGTGCCGTGGCACAGCCTAGATATTCGCCGCCCTTTCCTGGTGGGCGGGGTCGTGGTGTGCATAGGTCCGTTCTAACGTCCTGACGGTCATCCCAAGGAAGCCTGCCGCCTCGAATAGCGGCACCCCGGCCTGTGCCATCCATGTCGCCCGCGTATGCCGCAGGGTGTGCCGGGTGACGCCGTCGAGGCCCGCCGCCTTGACGATCCGCGACCAGCTACCGTGCGGGTCGTTGGTCGCGCGACCCTCATAGTGGCAGACGTATTTGACGTTCGGCCCGTCCAGACGCTTCCAGCGCAACAGGTGCGCCAGTATCCGCCGGCCGAGCTTGACCTTGGGGGCCTGCTTGTTCTTTGACGTGGTGACTCCGCGCCGCGTCCTAATCAGGACCTCGGCCTTAAGGTCCACCTGATCCCATTGCAGGGACAGCAGCACGCCGGGGCGCGAACCCGTGTAGAGGCCGAGCAAGATCATCCGGCGAAGATGCTGGTAGCGCCGGGCAGCCCATAGCAGCCGAGCGGCTTCCGATTTGGTCAGCCATCGTTCGCGCGGCGGCGGATCGGCCGGTCGCCAGAATGTCGGCAAGAAAGTAAGCGGCCCGTATTCCTTGTGCCAGTGAATGACTGCGGCCCGAAGGACCTTTAGATCGGCACCTGAGCCTGAGTTCATGCCCCTAGACTCGGCATAGGCCCGGCACGTCTTGGTCGAGATTTCGGCGGCGCTCTTGTCGCCCCACCAACGCAGCAGGTTGCTGATGTTGTAGCCCATGTTGCGCGCGGTTTTCTTGTGCGGCGCGACCTCGGTTCCATAGACATTCAGAACGTCCGCGATCATCGGCGCACCTGACGGCTCTGGCCTGTGCTTGTGGCCGATGTATTGCGCGAGGAATTTTTCAGCCTTAGCGCCGTCTCCTTCGCCGCAGCCAGTGCGGACGAAGCGCGATCCGTCTCTGATAATCCACTGCTTGCGCCTTGGATCAAGGTAAAGTCTCGGCCCCTTTGATCGACGCGGCATTTCTGGACCATTTCCTTTATGTCGGCGGGTGTGGTGAAGTATCGCCGTCCGATCTTATAGATTGTCAAGCGCCCACGGTCGGCTTCTGCACGCAATGTGCACACCGTAAAGCCGAAGTGGCTTGCGGCATCCTTTAGCGTGATTGCATCGCCATCTTGGGTCATAGCGTATCGCGCCGGGTCGGCTGTTCGGGGGCGAGGGGTGCGTCGGTGTCGGTCATGTCATCGGTGTTGTGACTGTGTTAAGGCAATTCAATCTGGAATCCGAATACGGTTTCCAGGGCCGTGCGCATTTCAACATCAACCAGCGCGATATCCTTCAACGTGCTGGCCAGAACTAAATACGGGTCATTGTCGGTTGCGTCGATAAATCTCAGCGGGTTCGCTTTGAAATGATTCTCGCAAACCCTTCGATCTTCGCGAACATTGACGGCATGGCGGGCACATTGGCAGCCCGCGCTGCGGTAATTATTCGCGTGTGCTGTGACTGCCTCGCAGCGTCCCGTTACGCCAAACCGTTTGAGGCGCTTCGCCTGCAAATAAGCCTGTCGTGCAAGCCACCGATTAAACAAATAGACCGTCTTGGGCTGGTCTGATGCCCATTTTTTTTCCCATGATTTGTAGAGCCCCCAACAATGCTCGCATACGCCATAGGTTTTACTCGCGCTTTGCAGTGCCTCAGAGGCTCCACAGCAACGGCAGGGCGCTGTCGCCTTGACAGAGAATGTTGGAGTTATGCTGTTCACTTCTTTTCGACCAATGGGGTAGCGCCCTTGCTATCTGTCCCTAAAGGAAGCTGCGCTGGTACGTTCAAGGGCGTGTCAGACGGATACTCGGTGCGCAGCCTTGCCACCTGAATTTCAAGCTGGACCGTGTTGCAAATCTGAGAGGCAAGGCCAGAAATTGCCTTGGCGTCCTCTGCCATCATATCCCCGTCGCGCACCTTTTCGATGGCGTCGAAAAGAGCTTCACGGAGTCCGGCCGATGAACGGTCCACACGCGGCTTATATTTTGGCTCGCTATCTGCCGGTTTTCTGATCGGCGCAGTATTGCCGAACGCCCCATTGCGGCTCATGTCTTTCAACCTTTCCTGAGTTTTTGTTTCGGTCATTTGAGGCAGTCCATTCTCATCGGCCTTAAACTGTTGTTATGGCGTTTCACTTTCGTCGGGTCGCTTGACGCCCCAGGTGGAATTCCAGTCGCCGTAACTCCCAAGATGAAGCTCGGAATACTGCGCGGCGAACGCATAGCCGTTGGCTACAAGCCACGATGGGAAGTCAGTCGGGTCGTCCTGATCGCGCCACGCTTCCTTGTCGCCCTTAAGACGCTCATGTTCCTCGTTGACAAACTGCTGCGCCAACGCGGGAAGATCACAGTCCTTGATCGTGACAAGGAACCCGGAAGTCCCGAAGTCTGAATACGCGCCGGACGTGAACATGATCGCCGTGCCGCGACTAACCTTTAGATGATCCGCCATTGTCATTTTCCTTTTCTAGTCCTCACTGCCGTTCACATCGCCCAGCTTGGCATCAACGATCTCTCGTATTTGGTTCAGCCTATCGAGGCCATAGGAGGCCGAACCGGATTGTCCATCGATGGCGCATTCACGGATTCTGCGTAGCGCCCATTCGAGGTCGAACCGTAGGCACTCGCCCTTGTCGCAACGTTTCCTTGGCATTCTCATTCTTCCTTATGGCTTATTATGAGATTTCAGCGGTTCGCGCCCTTTGAACGCACATTTGCTACCGTGTGATACTTACGACGCGGCTTTGTCGGCGTCCGGTTTTTCGAACCTTTGTCGCGTGCCCCCTTCGCGGAGCTGCCCTGTCGCCGGCCAGACGCAACCTCCCATTCGGATAGCGGCTTGAGCGTATAGGTGCCGGGCGCAAATTCGCCGCCACGGTCGAACGTCACGATCTCCTGCCGCAGCGGCGGAGTCGTCTTGTACCTCAGCCACTGTTTGCCGATCTTGATGTAAGTACGTCCAATGTGGACGCGGGCCATTTCAACATTTGGCTGGCGAAGGAGGCAGCGGGCAGCGGCACAAGCGCCGGGGTCCTTGGTGTCACCGAGCTTCACGTCACTCTTGGTGATTGTGATAACGAGCGGCTTCTTTGAATCGACAACAGGCACACCGTTTATTTGCACTTTCGTTCTCCGTTGTTGTGAGATCGTTTGATCTCTGTCCATGTCATTTTGCTTAATCGGGCGTCAAGAAACATCAACCTCAAGGCCCCATTCAACTAACTTGCGGACTTGCTCGGCAACGCTAGTCTCTGCTTTGACGGCTCTCTTGCGTATGTCGTCGAAGGTTTCCACGTCGAACGCACAAACAATTTTGACGTGGTTTCCATGCGGAAAGCCTACCGCTTGTCTCGTTGTCCTATCCTCAAAGTTTCGCCCCATCTGGTTTCCTTCGGCGTTCATCAGTCGTGTCTGCCATTCACATCGTGAACTTCATACGCTTCAAGCGCAGCGATAAATCGACGCTCATTGCCGCATGAACAGATCGGTTCCAGCGACCAGCCCTTGGCTTTATCCCAGGCCACTCGATACGTTGTTCCTGGCGGGTTGGCCTGCATCATTGCTAGATCGCCTTCCTGTGCCATCTTGAACAAAATGCCGAACGCGGCTGAATAATCGTCCGGCGGCAATCGGCGTATTTCATCCAGAGAGAGTTGGATGACAGGGGTACTCTGGATTTGTTCGATTGTTTTCATCGGCGGTCATCTGTCAGAAAGGCCGCGCATCTTTTGCGGCCATTTTGTAAAGTTCTAGCTTTGTCATCTGGCGGCCAATGGCTTCCTCGTTCAGTCTAATTTGCGACCATCCGTAGACCACGCCCAGGTCAAGCATCCCGCGATCAAGTGCGTCTTGCCGAAGGCGTCCGATGCTTTTAGCCGTGTCGTCCATTTGCCTTTATTCCGTAAGAAGAAAAATCACCCGCGCTTGCGCTAGTGGACGATCTCGCCGGTTTCTTTGTCCTGAATCCAAGCCGCAGTGTCATGCGTTTGAAGCTCAGACCGCGCCTTTACCGCCTCCTCGTAGGAGTGGCAGTCCTCGAAAAATACTGGCGGCCGAATCTCATTTGTGTAGAGCGACGAAAGATCAGCGGTCCAAATTTCGTACATAGTCAAACCTCCGTTTTCATTCGTGGTTATGCCCCGGAAATGCCGTTGACGCGCTCGACCACTTCAATTTCGTATTTCGTCGGCGGCTCGTCGGTAGTGCGCTTTGGCGGGCGGTCGTATGGGTTGTCGTCAACCGGCACCGCCACGCGCTTAAGATAAAGTTCGCGGAACCACGCCATTTCTTCGGCGGTTAGTTTTCGGTCCATTCCAATTCGCTTGTTCATCGTCTTGCCCATGCTCATGCCGTGATTAGAAACAGAAGCACCACCATCGTTATCGCCATTCCAGACCACCCTAGGTAAGCAAAGTAGGCACTCAGCGCGGCTGAAATTGCGAAGTAGTAAATCTTCATCGGCGCACCACTGTCCCGTCGATCTTCTTCTTCCACGCGCTATCCCGGCTACCGGGGAAGCGGCTTGTCTTGCGAATGCCTAGGTGACGCTTGCGCACCCTGTCGTTCTTGGCCTTCATGCGCCGGTCGGCTGTCGTCTTGATCTTGTGCGGCGCTACCAATGCAGGCGCGAGATTGCTTTCCCGATGTTCGCCGCCAAGCGACAAAGCGAGCTGGTGTTCGCATTCCCATTTGTCGCCGGGGTTTATTTTCAATCCTGAGAGATAACATCGGCCTTCATGCCTCTCGAATATGCGAACCTTGACGCGCGGAGGTATGGCCTGATCGTCGTGAGTGGCAACCCATTCCGGAACGGCGCGCATTATGCCGCTTGCTCCGCGTCGTCTCCGAACTCGACTCCATGCTCAGCGCCGAATGCCGCAATCAAATCGATCAGGTCCGACATTTCATTCTTCGATAGGTCAGACGATGACCGGCCAAGATCGACAAACCCGCTGCCGGCAATGTTCGGGACCAGCCGCGCCTCACGCTTTAGAGCGTCCAGAAAAACCAATTTCCAGTCATCCGGCGTGAGCTTCGTCCCGTGCCACGGTAGCTGCCGGGCTACGTCAGTGAGCATCGCCCACATGCGATCATTCTGCGGGATGCTGCGCTTGGTTTCCTTGAACTCTACGCGCGTGCCGTAGCCCGCCTGTAGCGCCCAATTTGCCACGCGCGCCCGGTCGGCTGCCGACCTGAGAATGATCTGTGCCCGGCTCATGGAACGCGCTCCGGGGTGCGCAGATCGGTCAGGTGATCGGCATAGATGCCGCGCAAGATTTCCTGCCAGTCGGTCGGATAGCTTTCGATCCGGTTGGCGTTTTTCTCGCCCCATTTAACCAACTCGGCAGGCGTCTTTGTCGCGCGAAGCTCTTGCTGTGCAGCCGCGAAGTCGGGGCGCGCCATTGCTTTTGACATGCGCTCGATTCCGCCTTCGCCGCGCGGAATGTTGTCAATCGGTTCGCCGTGCTGGTCGTATTCGACGGCCGGCACGATATCTTCGGCGCGGGTCACATGCGGGTTCTGACGCGGGGCTTCCTGTGCCTGTTCCATTTCGTCGCTTGTGTAGAGGCCGGAAAGCTCTTGCGGGAATGCCTTACGCAAGGCCAAGGCTTCCGCGCATTTGGCAATCATCACGTCCGACATGGTCGCCCACATGCGCGTGGGGTTGCCCTCTTTGGTCTTCTGAGCGTAGCTGCTGAACCGGGCAACGCCCCAACACGGCTCTTTGAAGTCAGAGCGTAGAACGCCGACGCGGGCAGCAACTGGCATTTCCGCTGAAACCCATACATCGCACCATTGCCCGTCCGTGCCGCACCAGAACGGGCCAACCTGACCGGAGTATTTGCCGGTGCGCTCCGCGATCAGGCGGAAGCCGTCAATAGAAACCTGGATCGAGCGAGCCGTGACCCACGACCCGTTTCGGTTCTCGCGACGTTCGATGGAATAGATTTGACGGGCGAACGGATCGAGGCCGGTGCGTTCGCACTGCCACATGAACATTTTCAATTCGTCGTCGGTCGCGCCCTTGCAGATCGTGCGCTTGATCAGCGAGATTTGATCCGGCGCGAATTTCGATTGCGTGGCGACATCGTTTCGCGGGGCGAACTTGGTGGCCGGGACGGTGACGTTCATGTTACGCTCTCCATATACTTCGGTTGCGGTGTCGATTGCGTCGGCGGTGTTCATGCTGTTTTCCGATCTTGTCTGTTTTCCGCGTTCAACTGCCGCGCCATCAGCGATCTAAGCCGGGCGTAAATCAGCGAGGCCGTCTTGTGCTTGCGCTCGGATTGGGCGCGTAAGTAGCGCAGCTTGAGCGAACGGATTTCCTCGGCCCGCGTCATAACCGGCCATCCAATATCGCCAGCGCAGCAACAAACATCGCCAGCACTAAAGCGCCTTGGACGTACAGCGTGACCCGCTTTGCTTCGCTCATGGCATTGATCCCGTGATAATGGCGAGCGTTACCGCGACGGTCGTCAGTGAGAGCGTGACCAGTGCGAAGGAAACGATTTCGCCAATGAGCTTTAGGAAATCGATGATTGCGTTTTTCATCACGCGGCTTCCATTTCACGCGCAAGATCGGCCATGGCGCGGCAGCCAAGGTGTTGCTCGCAGAAATCAAACACCCCGCCGACCGGCATGGGGTCGCCGTCCACCACGCGGCTGCAAATCTCGCGGGCGATATCTTCGGACACGTCCGCCCATCGCCTGCCTTCGCGATCAATGCAGTGGACCTCTAAGGGCCGGTCGTACTGTCCGGTGACCAGCGCCTCGATCACGTCGCGCTTTGAACAGGCTTCCCAATCGATGATGGTTTCCCGTCCGCGCCTGCCGTGGTCGGTGATGACGTAGTAGACTTCGGGGATGTGAGCGGTCATGGGCTTCACTTTTTGCCGATTTGTTCGAACCGAGAGACGAGGCGGTTGTTTTCGCGGCGACCGCTGTTCATGTGATCGACGATGAGTTGATAGAGAATGTTCCGCGCCTTGCCTCCGGTGCCGGCAAGCGCCGCGACCTGGGGATCATTGATCGGAAACTTTGCAAGCTTGCGCCGGTCATCGGCCGAGATTTGCAGCGTCCGGTCGGCCTCATCCCAAAAAACAGGGTGACGCGAGAGAACGCGGCCCAGCTCATACAAGAACGTGCTTTTGATTTGCGAGGCCGTACGGGTGTACTCGATGACGTTTAGAGGCCAACAATCGTCAACGAGTTTGAAGAATGACGAGACGTTGCTGCGAAATTTCGGTAGCGAAATGTCGGCGATAGTCCGCGTGAGCGAGGCGGAAACCGACTCCACGTTCGTACTGCCAATGCCGCCCTTGTGGCCATGCAGGAACATCGCAGACTTGGCGAGAACAAGCGCGGAAATTAGCTGACCGCGCTGCATGTTCTGCGACCAGCCAACCTTTTTGAACAGCGGAAAACTTTTGTCGCTATTCGACAGGCCGAACAGAGTAAGAATTGCATCGTTGGAGTCGCGCATGTTGCGCATATGCAGATTGGGCGAAACCTTCTTGACGTTCTTATTGAGCGCGTTGAAGCGGTGACGCTCCCAAATTTGATCGGTGCCGAAGTGAACACTGGCGAAAATCCGAACTGGATGGTCCGGGATCAGTTCCAGCAATCGCAAAGCGTTGCCGACACGCTGCCAGCCATCGATGATGTAGCAGGGCGACGTAATCACAACGTCGTTGCCTTCCGTCTCGAAATTCTGCCCGCGCACGCCGATCTCGATATTCGGCACCACCTTGCCCTCGCGCAAGGCGTCAAAAATGTCGGAACGGTCGCCAAGCGGGCGCTGGTATTCGTTATCGACTTTCAGGAAGCGAAGCGTGTTCGGATCAATGCGACCCTGCAACACAATCGCGGCCGGTGAACTCGGATCGCTATCGAGTGCGCCGTTGATAATCCGCACATGAATTGGAACGCGCGTATCAATCGGCTCACGTTCGTCTTGCTCGGCAGGCTTTGAAACCATTTTAAGCATTTTCATTCTTTCCATGCTGCTGCGAATTGTTCGATCCATTCGCGGACCTCTGGAAGCTTTTCTGAAACGATGATTGCCGCGTCTGTGTCGCGGAAGTATCCGGCGACCTCGTGCGCTTCCGGCAAACCAGACAGCGCAACGATTGCATCGCGCACGCGCTGGCAAACGGCGTCCTTGCCGCGCGTCGGCTTTGCAGGCTCGGCAGTTTTCGGTCGGGCCGTTTGAAATACTGCGCGGCGGACCTTTGCTTTACTTGGTTCTTCGCCGGCCTCTAGCGCGGCGTCTAAAGTGCGCCGAACAATTCCAGGCTCAGTTTTTTCGGCATCGCGGATCAGGCGCGCTTCGTGAATGTCTTTGCGGGAAAGGCCAAGGTCATCGGCTGATGGTGGTGAGTTCTCATCTGGAACGGACCACTGATTGCCCTTGAAGTCGCCACCGGCAACTTCGCCGCGCTCCTGCGCCGCGTCGTATTCGTCGGCTAGCCGACGCTTCGCCAAAGCCTCGATTTCCAACGCATGGGCCTGAGTGCGATAGGCGGCAGCGACCAGGTCGTCATGCGCGCCCTTTGCTCGACTGATGCGCGCGGCCGTTTTGGCGGCGTCATAGACAACGGACGCCATGTCGCGGGCTTCAAGGACTTCGGCGGCGGTGCGCGCGTTCGTCAGCGCCTTCACGGCCCGATCAACGAGCATCGGCAGCGAGGCCGCCTGTTCTACAATGCTAGGAAGCGTGTCCAACTGGTTCTCTCCCTCTGATGGAGAGAACCTAGGACGCCATGTCCTAACTGTCAAGGACTATTTGTCCTAAATCGACGCGCGGCTATCCGACCCTTGCGAAAGGGGTGTGGATATTTCTGTGCTGGTCTGGTTAGGCCGCTTTCGCCTTTAGGTGGCTGCTGGTGCGTTTTTTCGCTGGCTTGGGCATATCCGCTTCGGGGATGCCTTTACCCTCACCAGTGAGCAGCCATTCGACGCTGACGCCCGTTGCGGCACAGAACTTAGGGATGAACCTATGGGGCAGCGGCGTTCGCTTTTCGTAATGCTTGTATTGGCCTTGGGGGATGCCAAGGATGGTTAAGATAGGCGCTTGGGTTGAGAATCGAGCCTCGCGAGCGGCCTTAACCCGCTGAATAAACGCGGCTTTTTCCTCGCTTTCGGACATTCTATCCATGCCGAGATCATGGCTAAGGACGATTTTTGCGTCATAGGACACGTTGGCCTTGCTTTTTAGGACCGTTTGTCCTAAGTAGTTTGGCATGTCCGAACTAACCTCGTTCAAATCGATCATTGACCTTTGGCCGTCCCGCGAAGCAATGGCCGACGATGTTGCGGCATCAGCTGGGATGAAGCTTACGGGTTGGACCGTCTCGAAATGGCGGCAACGCAACAGCATCCCCGCCGAATGGTGGTCGGCTGTTCTCGGAACCGAGATCGCGGGAGCCGCTGGTCTGTCGGCCGAAACGATGACGGCATTGGTGGCGCGAACTGTCCCCGTTGAACTTGCCGAGGCCCGCGCCTGATGGTTCCGAAAGCGGACAACCTGGCCCATTTTGCGCCCCCTGTGTTTTTGTTTGGGGGAGGCTACGCGCCGAGTTCGCAGGCGAACATATGCCGCGTGGTAATGACGCCATCACGGCTAGTTGTGGAACTCCGTTCTCTAACCATTCCAAATAGTTCCCGCAGTGCCACATCGTTAACCACATGCCATTTTTGTGTTCACCGCTCCGTGAGCCTGTGGAAATCGGGCAAAAGTTCCCTTTCGAATAATTCCCCACTTGTAATCGGCGGCCAACTACCTCCCGGACGCCGCAACTACCGGCGGCCTGCTGCGAACCGTTACGCGCTGGCAAGCCGCCGGTCTTTTCCCGCGTCGGGGACACGCGAGAAAACCAGTTTTGTATGCGTTGCGTCAGTAGGAGTGTTGTCATGTTGGATCGAGTATCGGGCTACTCTGTCGAAGTGTCGAGAAATGTCAGTGACCAATTGGCTGACCGTTTGGTCAGTGATGACGACGAACAATGGTTTTCTGAAATCGTTCGCGCGCTTTTACCGAAGGATGCAGGATTCGCGCTTCACGTCGCCACCGGCTTTGAGGAACGCACCTGTTACCGCTACGCGGCGGGTGATCGAAAGCCTCCAGCTTATTTTCTCCGCGCTCTGCTTCGCACCGAACAAGGATGGCAATGGCTTGCTGCTGTTATGGATGGCAGCGAAGTCGGGTGGTGGCGCGATCTTTCAGCCGCGCGGGATATTTGCATCAGGTACCAAATTCGCAAACGCGAGTGAGGTAGCCGCATGACAAGCCTGTATTTCTTTGAGGCACCGGGCAAGATCAAGATAGGAATTTCGAAAAATCTCAAGCAGAGAGCCGCCGATTTGCGCCGTCAAAATGGCGCTGATCTTGTGTTATTCGCGGCGGTTCCTGGCTCATGGCACCTTGAGCGCCATATCCATAAAAAACTTTCGGATCACCGACTGCATGGCGAATGGTTTGCGGACAACGAAGAAGTTCGCGGAGTAATAAAAACAGTTATCAAGGACGGCCCCGCCGCTATCGGATTTGTTGAGCCGATGCCGAAGAAAGCGCCAGTCCAGGCGGCAGCGCAGCCTTATCACATAATGCTTGGAAATTTGTGCGAACTGCTGTGGCCGGGAGAGGCATTGCAGCAACTATCCGTTTTTACGGAGCAGCCAGAAGGCGTTTGCGCAACGTGGCTTTCCGGCGATGCAACGATGCCAGCGCTGCTGAGGATGGCTTTCGCCTCGCACTTGATTACGTGGATGCTCACTGACCGCAAGTAGCTACCGTTTAAGCCGAACCTACAGACGACATTCGGGGGAACGACCATTGAGAAAGCTATTTATGGCCTCGGTTGTGCTTTGTCTCACTGGAATTTCCGCCAAGGCGGATTGCGTCCCTGACAATAACGGGCGGTGCCTGCCGGTCTATGGCGCGGCTGCTGTGCAGTACAAATCAGCATCGAATGGCTCGGTGATCGGCGGGCGTCCGCGCGGTTGTCCACATCGCTACTGCGGGTGCGGTGCATCGCTGTACCTGTTCGGCCGGATCAAGCCGGAACTCAACCTTGCCGCAAACTGGATTCGGTATTTCCCGCGCACACAGGCCGCGCCTCGGATGGCAGCGGCAAGACGCGGGCACGTCATGGTGCTGGTGTCGCACGTCGCCGGCAAGGATTGGCTAGTACACGATTCAAATTCAGGCGGCGGCAAAACACGGCTGCACGTTCGAAGCATCGCGGGATACACGGTAGTCGATCCGAGCGGCTCAAGGCTGGTGTCGCGATGACACGCATTAACACCGACATGCGCAAGCCATCGAATTACTGGTCATGGGGCGACCGCATCGGCGTGACGGTCGCGGTCATTTGGCTGTCGCCTGTGTTTCTAGGTGTCGTCTCCGTCGCGTTCCTCTCAATCACATGGAGGCCGTGACAGTGCTTTCCACGGTCACAGATCGCCCGTTTGCCCCGCCTCTGAATAGCTCGGTGGTGGTGGAGTTACCCGGCGAACCCCGCGCCAAAGGACGGCCACGGTTCGGCAACGGTCACGCCTTCACACCCCAGGCTACCCGGAACTACGAGAACGACCTGAGATTCATGGCGAAGCGCGCGATGCAAGGGCGGGTCTTATTTGAAGGTCCGGTGCGCGTTGAAATTCTGGCGCTGTTTTCGGTTCCTAAAAGCTGGTCGAAGATCAAGCAAGTCAGGGCGTTGATGCACACCATTCGACCGACAGGAAAACCCGACCTCGACAATATTTTTAAGGTTGTTGATGCCCTGAACGGCATTGTCTGGCGAGACGATTCCCAAGTGGTCAACGCGACCATCATCAAGAAATACAGCGACCAACCGCGCTTGCGGATTGAGGTCGAAGCGATGATCGGGGAGGGCGCATGAGCCGTTGGTTCCGCCACTACGCCGGGATGATGCGTGACGAAAAGCTCGTCAGCGCCGCACTGCGCTCTAAGCAATCTGTTGAACGTGTTGTCTGGTTATGGGGTGCGATCCTTGAAAGTGCAGCGGAGATTAACGATGGCGGACGATACGAAATCGACCACGGCGAAATCGCTTATTTCCTGCGGGCGGATATCAGCGACATTGCGGCTATCGAGGCTGCTTTGGCGACACTCGGTCGCGTGCATGAAGGCCGTGTGGGGAAATGGGGAGAGCGCCAGTTTTTATCTGACAGCTCTGCCGAACGGCAGCGACGTTATCGCAATCGTCACTCTAGAGACGGAGAGAAAACGTCACAAAACGTTACTGTAACGTCACCGTCACAGTCTGGTGACGCCACAGAGACAGAGACAGAGACAGAGACAGAGACAGAAAACAAAGAAGAAACCTCGCTTCGCTCGGTTGCCACGCCGGAGCCTGCCAATGTTTCACGGGAAATGCGGAAGCATGACGACTGGCCGAAGGACTACCGAGATAGATTTTGGACCGCGTACCCGCTCAAGCGGGCGCGGAAGCCAGCGATCAAGGCGCTGGACCGGATTTATAAATCCGACGCCGTGAGTTTTGCCGCGTTGATGGCCGGCATAGGAAAAATCCCCATAGGCGAAGCCCGTTTTGTGCCGCACGCGGCCACTTGGCTCAACGCAGAACGCTGGAACGATGAACCATTATCCGGAGGATTTGATGCAAAATCTCCCGCAAATCAAACCGGGGCAGGCTGGCAACAGCGACGTGATAAATTCCACGACGCCCTTGCCGAACTCAAGCAATCCATCGCCGCAGACCGAGAGGCTGGTGCAAGCGAAGCTAGCAGCGGGCCGGTTGTTCGAATTGACCCTACCGCCGGACGTGGGCGACCCGAAGGGTTTGATGACGGGGGCTGTGGCGATTTTCTCGAATTATCCGCCCGAAGTCATGATCGCGGCAGTTGATCCGGTCGGGGGTATTCCCAGCCGGTCAGATCGCCCGACGCTCAAGCTAATCAAGGACGTTTGCGAGGAAATCTACGGGCCGATCCGGCGGAATTTGGAATACGTGGCGCGGCAGCGAGAGCGCGAGAAAAACCAATTGCTGTTGCCGCGTCCACCGCGCACGCCAGAGGAACAGGCCCGCATTGATAAATCGGTAGCGGAGGCCAGAGCGATATTCGGGGTGCCCGGTCAGAGCGAGGAAGAACGGGCGCGCAAGGCCGAACGTGACGCGCTGATCGAGGAAGCCAACCGGAGATTCTATCTGCGTTGCTGTGCCGGCGAAGGCGAAATCTAGGGGGACCAAATGAGTTGGACGGATGAACGGGTAAATCTGCTGGAAAAGCTATGCGGCGATGAACTTTCCTTTGGGCAAATCGCGGCGGAAATCAACCGGCAGACGGGTTCTAATTTCTCGCGCAATGCGGCCATAGGGGCGGCGGGACGGCGCGGGTTTATCAAGGTCCGGCGCGTCAGTGACGACCAGCGCAAGAGCTTCCGAGGTTTGAACGGCCGGATCGTTGCGAATATCCAGAGGCGGATGCGCAAGCCGCGCAAGGGCCAGGCCGCCCCGATTGAAGAACACTTGCCGCCGCCGCGCGCTGATTTTCTCGGCATCAAGTTTGTCGATTTGGCGGACGGCCAATGCCGTTTCCCGCAAGGCGACACGCCGAACATGCTGTTCTGCGGCCAGCCGGTGAAAAAGGATTCGAGTTACTGCCCGGACTGTCATGCGGTCTGTTGGCTTAAGCCTACGAAATACGTGCCGAAGTCAGTTTATGTGCCATTTAGGGGACGCGCAGCATGATTGAAGCAGTAGAATACGCGACACCGACACAACGGGCGGAACAGGAAGCCCATAAGGCGCGACGGCAACGGCTATTCGGACGGCCTGCCGGGTTTTCGTGGAAACGGCCCGAGCCTGTGACGATGGTGGCCTTGCCGCCGAAGGATACCGGATTCGGGGAATTGAACGGCCCTGTCGGCAGTCATTTCGCCGAAGAAACCCCGCGCTACAAGGTCGAGGCTGTTTCATTCGACGTAGACGAAACGGCCATGCGCCGGATGATCAGCATAAAGGAAATTCAACGGGCCGTGTGCAAGGAATTTGGCTTCTCGATTAACGATCTTATCGGGATTCGCAGGCACAATCATGTGGTAGTGCCGCGCCATATCGCGATGGTGCTTAGCAAGATGCTCACACTGCGGAGCTTCCCTGAAATAGGCCGAAGGTTTGGTGGGCGGGATCATACGACAGTCCTACACGCTATGCGGAAATACGCGCCGATCATCGAAGCGTTAAAGCCGCACGTTGCGGCGAACAAGCCAATTTCCGAGTTGGTGGTTCTCGCAAAAGATATGCACACGGCGATTGTGGATAAGTTATCTAAGCGAGCTCAAACCAAACGGTACGTTTAGGAATGCTGGCCCGCATGACCAATCACCAACTTGCCGATATCCCCGCCAGTTTCCAATGCGGGGAACGGTGATGAATAAATATGAAGCTTTGACGGCTCAAAAAGCTCGCACTCTTTTGTGCTATGACCATGAAACTGGGGTAATTACATGGAAAGTAGATCGTTCACACAACGCGAATCGCGGCGATATTGCCGGCGTCGTCCGTAAGGGCGGCTATAGAATAATACGCGTAAGCAAAAGGCCATATTTTGCACACCAATTGGCGTGGCTTTTGTATTACGGAGAATGGCCTTCTGGTGGAGAGATAGACCACAAAAATAGACAGCCGTCAGACTGTAGGATCGTAAATCTTCGCATTGCTACGCACAGCCAGAATATGGCTAACCGACCTACAAAGCCGTCAAAAACTGGCGTTCGGGGTGTTCACAAGCACGGGACAAAATACCGTGCTGTTATTTGCGTAGAGAAAAAAATAACAATTGTTGGCTCTTTTGGCACCTTGGCGGAGGCTGCCGAAGCTAGAAAAAAAGCTGCTTTTGAAAAATATGGGGAGTTCGCCCCATGACAGAATATGTGCAGCACAATCGCGATCCACTTGCTGATATTCAAGCTAGTTTTTCAACCGGGAAAAGGTGGTTCTGTTTTGTAACAAGCCCGGGCCAGGAGAAAGCCGCTGGCGCGGAAATCCGCAAGCTTGGCTATCAGGTGTTCACCCCGTTCGAAAAACGAATCCTGAGACGGCCCAATAAGAAACCGCGCCAGTACGAAGTCGCGCTATTCCCCCGGTACGGCTTTGTTCAATTCGATATCAACAAGGACGAATGGGGCGCGATTTTGGGAATAGACGAGGTAACGGACGTTTTGCGGACGTGCGGGGTGCCGCGATGCGCCGAACAAGAGAAGATTGATGCCCTTATGTTGGCGGCCTCAATGGGCATATTCGACAAGACCAAGCCTCTATCGGTCGGCATGACCGTGGAAATCACCGATGGTCCGGCAACAGGCTTTATCGGCAAGGTGCTTCGCGCCCGCACAGACGACAAGATCGATATCGTGTTGGAGATATTTGGGGCAAAACGGTTGACCACAGTTCCCATGACGAAGGTCAAAGAGATCAGTGCATAAGTGGCTTGCAAACACTCGGCAAATCAGATTCTTATCGTTGCAGCCAACCAGTCGTTACCGAATCCGTAGGATCGGCAGGCTATAGGCCGTCGCTGAGTTAAGCGACCAGAAGCGGGATAGAGCACGGCTCTCTCGCTGGTTTTTCATTTTTAGTTTCGCATTTCGCGGGGGCCAATGCGATTAATCAGCCTAAGCCTGATCGCCATTCTCCATGCATGTCCAGCACTAGCGCAGCATAACCATTCTCAGTTCCACGATACCTACATGAACTGGGTAAACGGCAAGGACAAAGGCTGCTGCGATAATAGGGATTGCGGACAGTTAGCCGAGGCGGACGAGAAAACCACGCCGCTAGGCGTTCAAGTCCGCATTGAAGGCCAATGGTGCCGGGTTGAACCATGGCACTACCTAAAAAAGGGCAATGCGCCGAACTGGTCCAGTGCGCATATTTGCGTCCAGCCGAACAGCCCGGAATCCCCGACGCCGCCATGCTCAAGGCTGCTGTGCTACCAGCCAAAGCCGTTATTTTGAAAAATGGTGTGAAATGACGAAGAAACAGCAAAAGGCGTTTATTGCAATGATTGTCTCAGAAGCCTTGTCTCTGTTTAAGGCTACACCTCAAAGGTAACAAGTGGCTAAAACACCAACCGATATCCGATCTTTGGCGCGCGGGCATACAGAAACCGCCATCAACACGCTTGCCGGCATCATGCAGCAGGCATCAGCGCCAGAGGGTGCGCGCGTATCCGCCGCCTGTGCATTGCTCGATAGGGGCTGGGGCAAGCCATCGCAGACTGTTGACATGACGGTCCGGCGCGCCATTGCGAAAGAGTTGAGCGACGATGAACTTGCAGATATCGCGGTCGGAAGCGGCGAAGGAAATATTAACCCGCCGAACGATCCGGCGCAGCTTAACTGAATGGGCGCGCCTTTGCGGCTTTGAGCCGGCAAAGCACCATCAATTACTGATCGATGCTCTAGAGGCTGTAGAGCGCGGCGACTTACAGAACCTAGCCGTGTTCATGCCGCCCGGTTCGGCCAAGTCCACCTATTCGAGCGTCTTGTTTACGGCGTGGCTGATGCAGCGCCAGGTGGCGAATGTCCTTGCCGCGTCTCATACCACCGAGCTTGCCGAGAAATGGGGCAGGCGGGTTCGCAACCTGATAGCCGAGCATCGGCTGATTCTTGGGATTGATCTAGCTGCGGATAGTCAGGCCGCCGGTCGCTGGTCACTTACAAACGGGGCTGAATATTACGCGGCCGGCGTAGGAACAGGAATCGCGGGCTTCCGGGCCAAGTTCGGCCTAATCGATGACCCAATACGATCCAGGCAAGACGCGGATAGCGAGCTAATCCGTGATCGGATTTGGGATTGGTACATCAACGACTTTCGCACTCGTCTTGTCCCGAACGCGCGCAAGGTACTGATTCAAACCCGTTGGCATGAGGACGACCTAGCAGGCCGGGCGCTTAATCATGAGCCTTGGCATGTCGTATCGCTACCAGCCATTGCCGAGGAAAACGACGCGCTAGGGCGCAAGGTTGGCGAACCGCTTTGGTCTGATGGCGATTACGGATACGGCCAGCAGATCATAGACCTACAGAAGAATACGCCGGCTAGAACATGGTCCGCGCTGTATCAGCAGCGGCCAGCGCCTGAGGACGGCGATTATTTCAAGAAGGAATGGCTAAAGCCTTACGACATAGTTCCGGCCCGCAACACGCTGCGCATTTATGGCGCGAGCGATTACGCGGTGACGGCGGACGGCGGCGACTACACTGTTCACGGCGTTGTCGGCATGGACCCGCAAGGCAATCTGTACCTGCTGGACCTATGGCGCAAGCAAGCTTCATCGGACGAATGGGTTGAGGCTTTCTGCGACATGGTGTTGCGCTGGAAGCCGATGGAATGGGCTGAGGAACAAGGCCAGATTAAATCAGGTGTTGGCCCGTTCCTTGATCGCAGGCAACGTGAGCGCCGAGCCTATGTTGTTCGAACGCCATTCCCGACTAGAGGCGACAAAGCAGTTAGAGCGCAATCCATGCGCGGCTACATGGCGCAGCACGGGCTTTATGTTCCAGAGCACCAGCCTTGGTTTGCATCATTGCGAGCTGAGCTATTGAGTTTCCCCGCCGGCAAGCATGACGACCAAGTGGATATGTTGGGCCTGATCGGCCAACTCATGGACAAGATCATGAGCGGCATTAAGCCATCACCAATCGAGCGCCCCAAGGTTGATCGTTGGAACAGAGCGTTCGACAAGGCATTTTCTGACGAGGATTCGCCGAATTGGAAAACAGCCTAGCCGTTAAAACTAAGGATGACGACGGCAAACTAGACGTTGCGGACCTTGTTCGCATGTTTGAGGAGTCGGAGGAATCGACGCTTGAAAGCCGTGGCCATGCTGAGCGGGACCGTGACTATTACGACAGCATCCAATACACGGCCGAAGAACTTGACGTTCTTAAAAAACGTGGCCAGCCGCCAGTCATAGACAACCGGATCAAGACCAAGATTGATTATCTGGTCGGGCTTGAGAAACAGCAGCGCATTGACCCGCGAGCTTTGCCGCGCACACCGCAGCATGAAACTGATGCAGACGGTGCCAGCCAGGCGCTTAAATACGTTTCCGACTCCGAGGGCTACGACGCCAAGCGTTCCGGTGTATGGCGCAATCTGCTGATCGAAGGGTCCGGCGGCATTTCGGTTGCTGTTGAGCCTGGATACGACGGGCAAATGCAGATCGTGCTTCGTCGGTGGGCTTGGGATCGCATGTTTTCCGATCCTCACAGTGCGGAGTTGGACTATTCGGATGCCGGGTACATCGGCGGCATTATCTGGATGGACTATGTTGACGCTCTAGAGTTGTACAAAGACGGCAAGGATATTCTTGACGCCACGATGGATGACCGCGCGTCTCTCAGTGAGACGTATGACGACAAGCCCAAGTTCCGCATGTGGGCTGACAAGAAGCGCAAGCGCGTTCGCATTTGCCAGATTTGGCTTAAGCGCGGGAAAACGTGGTACTTCGCGGAGTTCACCAAGGGCGGGATTCTAAAATCAGGACCATCGCCTTATGTGGACGACAAGGGCGAATCCGATTGCGAAATGTTTTTCCAGTCGTCCTACAAGGACCGCGACAACAACGTTTACGGCCTTGTGCGCGAAATGGTTTCACTACAGGACGCGATCAACAAGCGGTCGTCCAAGTCGCTGCACCTGCTGAATACAGCGCAGATCGTCACCGAGGACGGTGCGGTCAACGACATTGAAAAGACGCGGCGCGAGGCGGCCCGGCCTGATGGCGTGATTGTCGTCAATCCTGGTTATTCGGACAAGTTCAAGTTTGAGACGCGGACTGATCTGGCGACCGGACATTTCCAACTGTTGCAGGATGCCAAGAACTCCATCGATCTCAAAGGCCCGAACGCCACGATGCTGGGCGACAAGGCGCAAGGGTCGTCATCGGCGTCTGGCAAGGCGATCATCGCCAGCCAGCAAGGCGGGATGATCCAGCTTGGCGATCTGATGGATAATCTGCGGCATTTGGATAAGCGGGTTTTCCGGGCGATTTGGAACCGCATTCGCCAGTTCTGGACGGCCGAGAAATGGATTCGCGTCACCGACGAGGAAAAGAACATCAAGTGGGTCGGCATCAACGTCGATCCGCAGCGCGTTCAGGCCGCGATGCAGCAAGACCCGTCTATGCAGGAGAAGATCAAGGGTGTGGTTGGGAATGTGGCTCAACTCGATTGCGATATCATTATTGATGAAGTGCCGGACAGCCTGACGCCAGCGCTTGAGCAGTGGCAGGGCTTGGTTGAGCTAGCTAAGGCAGGCGTGCCAATCCCGCCGGACGTGCTGATTAAGTCGGCTCCGAACTTGAAGAACAAGGACGCGCTGATCGAGCATATGAGCAAGCCTAATCCTCAGGCTGTGCAGGCTCAACAGGTGCAGATGGCCGGTGAAGTCGCCAAGGTTAAGGACACCGAGGCAGCATCCGAGCTTAAGAAAGCGCAGACGGCAAAGACCTTAGTTGAGGCGCATATGGCTCCCGGTCAGATGCAGGGCCAGCCGCAAGAACCGCAACAGTTCGAATTGCCGCCTGATGTTCAAATCAGGAAGGCTATGGCTGAGACTGATGCACTACAGGCCAAGGCCGGTCATACGCGAGCGCAGGCGGTAAAGACCGCACAGGAAGCCGCGTTGGCCCCGCATGAATTTGCACATCAAGTTAGATCGGCTGAGGCCGATAGGGCTGCACAGCAGCGCGCGAAACAACCAGCTTAGTAAGCCGCCGCCGGGTTTAACGGGCGATCCTGCCGCCGAGGTACGGGCGAAACGTGCGAGCCGACGATAAGGCTCAAGGGCAATCATGACGGACGAACCTACCGATATTGGGACAATTCTCAGTTCTGAAAGACCGACACCGCAAGCGGAAGTCCCGCAGGCAGTAACGGAAACCACGACCGAACAGCCGCGTGACGACAAAGGCAAGTTTGCTCCTAAGCAGGCCGAAGTTGTCACCAAGCAGCAGGAACCAACGGGCGAAAAACCTTTAGAGACGACGCCGCCGGTCGCTCAACCTCAGAACAATCGTCCACCGGAAGGCCATGTACCGTTGGCCGCCCTTGTTGACCAACGATTGGAAGCAAGACAGGCCAAACAGGAACGCGATGAGCTTCGCCGGCAGCTTGCCGAACTACAGAAGCCAAAGCAGGAGCCGGTCGATTTCTATGCTGACCCGGACGCCGCGCTTAACCAGCGCCTAGAACCGTTTCAGCAGAAATTCGACAGGACCATTTCAACTCTGACCCTTCGCGCGTCGAAGGCGGAGGCCATTGCAAGCCACGGCAAGGGTGCCGTGGTCGAAATGGAAACCGCTCTAGCCGAAATGATGGAAAAGGGTGATCCAGAAGTCGGGCAGTTGCGACAGCATCTGCTTGGTTCTGATGACCCTGTCGGGCTTGCGATGGATTGGTATCAGCGGCGCAAGGTTATGTCCGAAGTCGGTCCTGACCCGGCCGCGTACCGAGAAAAGCTTAGGGCTGAAATCATAGCTGAAATGCAAGCCGGGCAACCCGAACAGCAGCAGCCAAAGCCATCACCTATCATGCCGTCCAATCTAGCCGGCGCTCGCAACGTTGGCACTAGAGCCGGACCCGTATGGGCCGGTCCCGCACCGCTTGAGGACATTTTCAAGCGGTAACAAACACCTGATTTGCCCGTCGTGAGACGCGCAATCCCCGAGCGGCCGCAGTGATGCGCCCGCCAGAAGGATCAATACAATGGCTGATACCACCGTAGCGTCGGGCCTCACTGTTCAGCAGTGGGACGACAAATTCTTCCGCGAATATCTCACCGAGAACCGTTTCGCTGGAGAAATGGGTTCCGATGAGGCTTCCATCATCCAGGTCAAAGAGGACCTGACCAAGAAGCCCGGCGATAGCGTGACCTTCGCGCTCGTCAATCGCCTGTCTCAGTCTGCCATCACTGGTTCCGATACCCTGGAAGGCAACGAGGAGCGGATGGATTCGCGCTCGTTCCGCCTCTATGTGGACAAGCGCCGCAACGGCGTCCGCGTGGCTGAAATCGACGAGCAATATTCGGCGATCAATCTGCGCAACGCGGCCAAGGCCGTTCTCAAAGACTGGTCCATGAAGGACACCGAAAGCCTGATCATCCAGGCGCTCGCGTCTGTGAACGGAACGAATTTCGCTTCGGCAAGTTCGACCGTGCGGGATGCGTGGTTGGCCGACAATCTCGACCGCGTGTATTTCGCGTCCGGTTATGCCGGCGCGACCCATGCGACCGGGATGACCGAACTTGATACCAGCAGCGACAAGCTTACCGCTGCCGATATCACGGCGATGAAATACAAGGCGCTGGTCACGGCCTCTCCGAAAATCCGTCCGATCCGTTCGGCGGAAAACGGCCGGCATTACTTCATTCTGTACACCGATCCGCGCCTGTTCCGCGATCTCAAGGCGGAATCGTCCTCGCCAATCATCCAGGCGCAGCGCGAATCCGTGAAGGAAATGGAGAACAACCGACTGTTCCAGGGCGGCGATTTGCTTTGGGATGGTGTCATCATCAAAGAAATCCACCAGATGTATGACGAGTTGGCCACGCCGTTTGCCAATCTTGGCGACAGCGGCACGACCGAGACTGGTTGCGCCTTCCTGTGCGGCGCGCAGGCCATCGGCGCTGCGTATGCGAAACGCTGGACCTCGAAGGAAGAAACCTTCGACTACGGCGACAAGAAGGGCGTTGCCATTGAGTCGATCTACGGCATCAAAAAGATGCAGTTCGGCTCCGGTTCGACCGACACCGCTGATCTTAAGGATCAGGGGATGATCACCGGCTATTTCGCGACCACGAACTAAGGGGAGCGAGATAACATGGCAACTGTAAGCGCAGATCGCGCACTTTCGACGCAGCCCGTTCCCGGCACCGGAATGCTCCGGGTCGCGCACGGCACTTACGAGCACGCGACCAACTTGGCCGCCGCTACCATCATCGAATATTGCCGCCTTCCAAAGGGTGCGGTTGTGGTCGGTGGCTGGTGGGGCGGTGACGATCTCGACACCAACGGCACCGAGGAACTGAATATTACGCTCGGCTGGGCCGCGAATGGTGTTGAGGCGGCAGACCCCGATGGGTTTGGCGATCTCGGCGTCATGACTGGCGACGTGAGCGTTCACCTTGGCGCGGCCGGGTTCTGGTTCCCGCTCCAGGGAACGATGCTCACGGTCGGCCCTCAGGGCTTCTCCGCTGAGACGGTCTGTCAGGCCACCATCGTCACCGATGCTGCCACTGGCGGCACGGGGACCTCAACGATGGTCGTCTACTACTACGTGCCGTAACGGCGCAGCGGGGGCTTAAACGCCCCCGCACACTCTTTCACAGGGATATGTCCAATGGGCACCTTAGCCGTTGCTCCGCGTAGCAACGTAACGCACCAGCTCAACTACTTCCGAGCTTCTGTGGCGTACAACACACCTGAAATCGCCACGGCGGGAAAAGTGCCTCTTGGCACTCTCCCGGCTGGCGCGATCATCACCGGAATGCTCGTCAAGGTCAGTGAGGTTTTCAACGCGGCGACGACCAACGTTCTTACGGTCGGCACTGCGGCTGATGATGATGCCGTTATCGGCGGGACAGACGTTGATGAGCTTCTTGTCGATACGACTGTTACGTTTGCCGGCTATGGCTACCAAGTCACGGCCGACACGACGCTCTACATCAAATACGCCCAAACCGGGACGGCAGCGACGACGGGAGCCGCTACTGTTGTTGTCTTTTTCGTCCCGGATAACGACAGGTAGGAGAAACCATCATGGCGAAATTTACAGGCGTTGATGGCCTTGGTGGTGTCACTGTCACCGGGGCTGCGCTGTTGGAAAACGGCATTACTGTGTTCACGGTTACGGGCGGGTTCATCCGTATCACGGATTTGATTTCCGTGAACGTCGTGGACTCCGACGCTGCGGCTGCGACTATCCAATGGAGCGCGGACGGCACGCTCGGCTCTGCAACGACTATCACTGGCGCTTCGGCGTCGGTTGCGGCTGTTGCTCCTGGCGGCATCGTCAACTGCGATTTCACGGCGCTTACGACCGCGCCCGTCATCGCTGGGAATGGCGTTGCCTTGCAGGGTCCGACCACTTCGACGGGCGGAAGCGTGATTATCCCGGCCGGCGCTCTCAAGTTGGTCATCGGCGGTGCCGATACGACCACTTCTACGTGGAAACACTACATGCGTTGGGTCCCGCTTGGTCCCGGCGTGTCCGTCTCGGCAGCGTTCTAAGGCAAGGCGGGTCGCCACATGACGACTTATTCCAGGTCCGACTTGGCGACCCGCGTTCTAAAAGACTTGGGGCTTGTCTATGCGACAGAAAGCCCTAGTGCGGCAGATATCGATTGGGCGGAGGAAACCGTCGCGTCAGTAGTCGCTCAATTGGCCGTTGAGGGCATTAGGGTCTGGAACGGTTCGGATCAGTCGGTGCCGCTCGAATATCTAGTGCCTTTATCAAAGAGGATAGGTCTGGATATTGGCCCGTCATTTGGGCTGTTCTCGATTGCCGAAGCCGAACAGGCCAAGCCTATCGCTAATGCCACCCTACGGCGCATGGGCGCGATCCAGCCAACCGGGTCGGTCGCGCAGGCTGAATATTTCTAATGACGGCCATTCAGCTTCCATTCCGCTCAAACGAGGGCCGCTATAAGTTTCTCGGAGCGGGGAAGCTTCTAAACGCCTATGTTGAAATCCAGGGCAAGGACGCAAAGGGACCTGCTGCAATTCTCGCATGTCCTGGCCTTGTTGAATTTTCCAATGGGGCCGACACGCCAGGGCGCGGTACGACATATCTAGAGGACCTTAATTGTGCTTACGCTGTGCATTCGTCCGCTGTGTACAAGGTTGTTGAAGCCGGGACTGTCACGCGCTTAGGAACGATCCCAGGCAACGACCAAGTTCAAATCGGCCGCAATCAGGCTGACCCGGTTCAAATCAGCATTCATTGCGCGGCTGGCGAATTCTACATCGAGGACGATGAGGTCAAGAAAGTCACCGACGAGGATTTGCATCTAGCGGACGATCAAAGCCCGATTGTAACTATCGAGAGCATCAAGGGCCATACGCTTTACGGCAAATCCAGCGGTCGATTTTATCTGTCTGAGATTTATCAATGCGAGAGCATTCTTTCGACAGAGTACGCCACGGCGGAGGCATCGCCTGACAAGCTAGTGAGGGCAAAGTCTGACGGTGGCGACGTTTACTTTTTCAATCAAAGGACCGTTGAGGCGTGGCGCTATACGGGTAATGCTGATTTTCCGTTAGAGCCTGCTGCAAGAGCAATCCAGAAAGGACTTGTAGCCCCAAACGCGGTTATTCAATTAGACAACTCCCTAATATTTCCTGGCGAGGATGACATTGTTTACCGTCTTGGTTCTCCGCCGCAAGTTATCAGCACGCCGGACATTTCAAGGTTGCTTGAGGCGGATGCTAACAGGGAAGGCGTGCTAGGCCACTCGTTTAGTTTCGAGGGCCATTCATTCGGTGTTCTCACCGGCTCGACATGGACGAAATGCTACGACGCCGCAATTCAAGGCTGGCACGATAGACAATCCTACGGGATGACGACTTGGCGTGCGCGCAATCCATTCCGCGCTTGGGGTAAGACGATCTTTCAGGACGCGATTTCCGGCAAACTGCTGTATCTCGCCAAGGACACGTTCACCGAAGATGGCTCGCCCATGATTTGGGGCGGCGATAGCCCGACGCTTCATGTGTTCCCGCATGGCGCGATTTGTGACGCTGTGCATTTCGATATTGCGACCGGATACGGGAAAGTCACGTCAACCGAGCAGGGATTTAACCCGCTGATGATGCTCGAAACGTCTGTTGATGGCGGCAATTCATTCCGCGACCATCGTGAGCTTTCAATTGGCCAGATTGGTGATCGCGTTCGCGTGACGGCCCGCAGGCTTGGCCCGTTCGGTCCGCAAGGCATGGTGTTTCGGTGGCGGATAAGCGACCCGGTGGCGCGCGGCTTGGTGAACGTCGATGTTTCGTTACGTCCGCTAAAGAGGTGACGCGATGGAAAAGAAGAATTGCTCTGTAGAATACAGAGTAGAGGTTGATGACCCAACAATCAGAATTAGCCAATGCGGCGATATTGGCGGCGCTCATTCGTGCATCTACGATATTTTTATATTTGAGGAAGCTAGCAAATTAGAAATCATGCAAGGGCCTTGTTGGGATAAGTGCGATGGCCCTTAGATCGCGCGTTCCGAAAATCGATGACATTCACCCCGATCTAGAGCGGTTTCTAGACGCCGTTGATAAGCGGCAATTGCGCGCTGGAAATATCCAGAACGTTGCGGCGTCACCGACCAATGAAGAACTTGCAACTGCATTAAATGCGCTGCTTGAAGCGCAGAGGACGAAATAGCCATGTCACTATTTGACGACCTGATGGGGACTACGGCAGAGAACGCGGCAAATACTGCCGCTGACGACACGTACACCAAGCAAATGGGTGCCGTCAGCGATCAAAAGATGTACGGCGATCAGCTTGCGGCCGACTTCGCGCAACTAGGGCAGTCCTATAACCCGTACATGCAGACGGGTCTAACGGCCAACAGTGCATTGCAGCAGCTATTGAAGGACCCGAGCTTCCTTTCGTCGCTCCCCGGTTATCAGTTCGATTTGCAGCAGGGCACGAACGCGCTTGATAATTCAGCGGCGGCGCGCGGCATGTTGAACAGCGGTCGGCAGTCAAAGGACCTGATGCGGTTCGGAACGGGCTTGGCCGATAAGACCTATGGCGATCAACTAGCGCGGCTGCTCGGTGTGGGCAATTACGGCATGAAGGCCGTAGCCGGACAGAACGCTACGGCGGGCGCTGGCTTGCAGGGTCAGGCCAGCCAATACGGGCAGGCATTTGGAAATCAGTACGGCGCGGCCGGGACCATCGGGCAGGGTCAGATTGCGGGCGCTAATGCGCAGGCGGCTGGTACACAGAACCTTATGAATATGGGCACGAGTTTGTTCGGGTCTATGTTGGGGATGCCGATGGGTTCGCCGATGCCGACCAGTAGCTATAGCACGGGCAATATCGGCGGCACGGGAATGCCTGGTTACGGCGGTCTTTGGTAGAAAATAAATGGCCAATCCATTCACCGTAGCTGTTCCGAACGCCCTGGAAGCCCTTATGGCTGGCCAACAGGGCTATGAGAAAGTGCGCGGGTATCAGGATGAGCGGCAGAAGAAAGCCGCGCGAGAGGAAGCCGCGCAAATGATGATGCAGGGCGGCGATCCGAAGTCCGCGATTGCTCGGCTGATTGGTGTTGGTGACATTCAAGGCGCGTCAACAATTGCCAACATGGGCAATAACCAGCGCGATTTCCAATTCCGGCAGCAGGAAGCGCAGCGCCAGCAGGGCAATGCGGATCGTTCATTTGGCTTGCAGAAGGATATTGCGTCTCGCAGAGAGACGCCGCCTCAATTGCAGGTTTTGAACGCGGCCGGGATTGATCCAAAATCTCCCGCCGGTCATAAGGCTCTTTTCCCGCGCACCGATACGCCCCTCAGTTCAACCGATAAGAAAGCTATTTTTGCTGCCGAGGACGCCGTTCCTGCCTTGCAGGGAACGATTGAAAATCTCGACCGTGCGCTTGATTTGAATGACAAGACATTCTCAGGTGCCGGGGCAAGTATGCGCGCGACCATCGGCTCGAATTTGCCTGATTTGCTCGTTCCAGATTTTATTGCGGACAAGAAAACAGCGAATACCACGACAGAGTGGCAAAAAATCATGGGGCCGGAATCGCTTCAAGCGATGGCCTCGACACTCAAGGGCGCGACAACTGATTTTGAACTGAAAAAGTTCATCGAAATGCTTGGCGACCCGGCAACCCCGGCGGAAGTCCGAAAAGGCGTGATTACGCGCATGAAGCGCCTGTCGGAGCGAAAGCTTGATTTAGAGCAAACGCGGCTGAAGGAATTGCGCGGCGGCGACTATTTCAAGCCTAGTGGCAGGCAATCAGCGCCCCCGCAGGCCAAGATGCCGCCGCCTGAAGGGGCTGTTGGCGCACTCCGTTCCAACCCCGCATTGCGCGATCAGTTCGACGCCAAGTACGGGGCCGGTGCTGCTGCCGCTATTTTGGGTCAAGGGCCATAAATGCCTGAAATCACCATTCAGCCGTATGCCGGCGGTGGCAATTTCTTTGACCAATTCGACGCGGCACCACAGGCCGCGCCGCAACAGTCTCCTTACGCAAACGCCATTGCGAAAGTCGAGAGCGGCGGAAAGTATACCGCCATCGGTCCAGATACGGGCGGCGGCAACCGTGCACTCGGCAAATATCAGGTCATGGCGTCGAATGTCGGGCCGTGGTCGCAGGAAATCCTAGGCCGTCAGGTTAGCCCGCAAGAGTTCCTCGCCAAGCCTGAATTGCAGGATCAAATCTTCAACGCCAAGTTCGGCGGCTATGTGGACAAGTACGGGCCCGAGGGCGCGGCTAAGGCATGGTTTGCCGGCGAACGGGGAATGAATGACCCTAACCGTCGTGACATTCTTGGAACGTCGGTTGCGGACTACGGGCGCAAGTTTACTGCTGCAATGGGTCCTGGGACAGCACAGGCCGCCCCGCCCCAGCCACAAGCCCCAAGGGGCGGTAATTTCTTCGACCAGTTCGATGGTGCCGGACCTGCACAGCAGACGAATCAGCAGGCCCCGCAGAGTCAGCCAGCGGCATTTGATGCGCGGTTCTCCGGTCAGCCGTCGAAGGCTGCCGCGCTCGACCCCAAGTTAGAACCGGCACTGCGCAATCAGGCCGCCGAAATGACGCAAGGAGCACCGACTAGCCCCGGCACGTCTCTGGCTATTGATTTCCAGAACCAAGGCTCAGCCGCCGGACAGCGCACTAGCCCGAATGTTGACCTGCAAAGCAGAAACCTGATTTCTACGGAAACGTTCCAAAGCGATAGCGGGGAAATCCTCTTTCGTGATCCTGCATCAGGTGAGGTTATCCCGACCGACCAGAACAAGCATGTAGTTTTGCGCGATCCTAAGGATAACACGGTCAAGGTTTTTGCCAGAACTGACGATACAAACGAAGGCGTTCTTTCATCGGCGGGCCGGTTGCTCGGAACTGGATTGGCAGTTGGTGCCCCAACGGCGCGTCCTGCTATTGGCCTTGCGGCCGCCGCTAAAGTACAGCCGAAGGCATCAGACATTTTTGCCACGGCAAAACCGTTCTATCGGGCATTCAAGAGCGAGGCTGGCAAGATTTCAGTTCCGCCTGAGAATGCGGCTATCTTTGCTGACCATATTCGTAGGGCATTGGATAAAGCCAACCTAATCCCGGAATTGGCACCGCCGGTTTATTCAGCAGTTGCCATTTTCGACAAGGGAGAGCCGATGACGCTCGCCTCCTTGCAGAACGTCAAGCGAGTTATTGGCCGCTCGTTCAATTCTCCAGACAAGAATGTTAGGGATGCTGCCGGGGTCGCCAGTGGTGAAATAGGTAAAATCATTGCCATTGTTTCAAGGCCGGCTGCCGAAAATCTGAAAAAAGGCGATGCCATTCATTCGACCGCGCGAAGCATTCAGGACTTACAGCGCAAGTCTGACGTGGCCGAGCTTAGGGCTGGCCGGGCCGGGTATGGCGGCAATGCCGTTAATTCCATGCGGCAGGTTCTTTCCCCGATTGTCCAGCGCGCTGTTGAAGGTAGAAATACCGGCTTCAAGCCTAATGAAATCGAAGCCATGCGCCAGATTGTCGAGGGGACTACCGCGACGAATGCGCTGCGCGGGGCTGGTCAGCTTTCACCGTCTAAGGGCGTCATTCAAACTGTTGGCGCAGGCGGGGCCATGTATGCCGTTGGTCCTGGTGCGCTTGCTATCCCTGCGCTCGGCATGGCGTCTAATAAGCTTGCCACGATATTGACCGGGAAACAGATCGACCGGCTGAAAGAACTGGTAGCCAAGCGATCCCCGGCCTATGCACAAGGAGTTGCTAAAGCGGTTGAACGGTACAGCCGATCTCAGGTTGAGTTTGTCAATAATCCGAGCGCTAACAAGTTTGCCGCCTATCTATCCGCTTCGCGTGCGCTTTCAGCGGGACTCAATAAGGACGGCATTCAAGTCACGTCCGGCGAGCTTTTGAAGCTGCTGCAAGCGCCAGCAGTAGGCCGCGCCGAGCAAGACCAGCAGTAAATTCCAGGGCACCCAGCCCAACATCATCACCACCACAAGATAGCCGATCAGCAACGCCCGCTTAGGGCGGCTCTGAACGATTCGAGGTTGCTCTATGGCAGTCCAAGGCATTCAGCCATTTATCCATGTTTCTGACGCCGACGGCAACCCGTATGTTGGCGCGATTTTGTACGTCTATACTGCCGGGACGACTACGCTTAAGGCGATTTATTCGGACGATGCCCTATCCGTCTCTCTCGCAAATCCTCTCACGTCAGACGCAGCCGGTAAATTCCCGCGCTTTTACATGGCTGCCGGGACATACAAGCTTAAGGCCACCACATCGGCCGCCGTTGAACTATGGACCTATGACAACCTCGACACTGGCCTAAGTGCAGGCTCAGGCGCGCTCCCAATTTCCGGCGGTGGCACTGGCGCGACTACGGCGGCCGGGGCGCGGGCTAATCTTGGAGTTCCTAGCGACACGGAAATGACGGACTTAACTACTGACGTTACCGATCTAACGGCGCTAATTCAGAACATCGTTTCATCTCCGCAGGGATATCTTACGGCATCGTCGTCGCTGATTATTCCAGTGGCGGACGTTATAGCCGGCACGGCTGTTTACTACGCCCCCGATAAGGGAAACCTTTGTCCGATCTATAATGGGGCCGTTTTTAATATCCATGATTTCGCCCAGCTTACGCTGACACTAAATTCGAACCACGCCGCCAATAATATATATGACGTATTCCTTGCTCTTGATCCGGCTGATCCAGACGTTGTTCTCGTAATTACTGGTCCAGCATGGACTACACCTACTGCCGGTTCTTGCAATAGAGGAACCGGCGCAGGAACGACCGAACTTGAACGTGTCGGCGGATTGTTCGTCAATAAGAACGCGATGACGGGCCGCAATGGCGCAACAACATATTCAATCGACGCTCAAAAGGCAACTTTCGTTGGTTCCATCTTCATGGATGCGACGAACGGCGAATTGACCTGTCATAGGTCGGTCGGTGCTTCTCGAAAGTGGGGGATATCGAACGCCTATAATCGCAGAAAAATAACGCTGGGCGTTACAGACTCAACGGCATCGTGGACTTACAACGTCGCCACGTTCAGGGCTTCTCGTGCGCAGACAACGAACAGTCTAACGACTTTTACTTGCCTCCCCGATGAAGAGTATGCTTGCCGCTTTACCCAGGCGGTCAATGGCGGCGCTGCCACCCAGCCACAAATCGGGATCGGCTGGAACTCAACAACAGTAGTCAGTGGCAAGCAGGGGACTGGCATGTCCCCATCGACCGGCCCGCTAGGGCAAGACATTATTGCCGAATACGTAAACCCTCCGGCGTTCGGCATCAACGTCGTTACGGCATTGGAAGCGCCAACAACGGCCGCTGCTGTGACTTACGTGGGTACGTCGGCGTCTATGCTGCTTTCTGCATCGTGGTTTGTCTGACATGGCCGCCCTGGCAAGAGGCAATGGCGACCACGGCGCGCTGCTGGATATGTCCGGCACGATTGCGAACAACGCGACATGGAATGAACCGATCTATTTCACCGATAACGGCACGGCTATCGATATTTCCGACCGCGCATGGAAGATGACTTTTCGTGCGAATGGAAACGCCGACTCTGCTGATTTCACACTCTCCACTGCGGCCGGGACACTAGCAATTGAAGCTGGTTCAAGCGGAACAAGTAACGTGCTGCGGATAACCGTGGCGGCTGGTGAACTGGACTCCTATCGCGGCGATTACGTTGCCGACCTTGCCGCGCAAGTCACTGTAGGTGGGGCCGTGACGCTATGGGCGCACGGCATCGTGACCTTCCGGCCGAATCCGGTCACTTTCTAAAAACTCCCTAGGAAACATCATGGCTCTTAGATTTTCCCCCGCACGGGGGTCTACATCTATTTCGCTGAGCGCTGTCGATCCTGCTTTGCAGCAGTCGATTGATGATCTTTCCATTGGGGCAGTTCGCGCTGATCGCTCGCAGAGCTTCACGCAGACGCAAAAAAATCAAGCCATTACCAACCTTGGTATTCGTGACGTTATTTATGTCAATGAATATGCTGGTTTTGATCCTACTGGTGTAACCGATAGCACTGCTGCGGTCCAGGCCGCATTGAACGCGGTTGGTGACACTGGTGGCGTCTGCCAAATTCCGCAGGCCGCGAAAGTCCTGCTTAACAGCGCCAATATAACCATTCCCGCGAATGTTGTTTTGCGTGGTGGCCTGACCCATCCTGAAAACCCCGGCAGCAGCAACTATGCCGACCTGGGCGGCATTAGGCTTGGTTCTGCCTACACGATTAGCTGCGGGTTCAACGCTGGCGTTGAAAATATGCTTATCTATCGTGCCGGGATGACGTTCCCGGCAACCGACGCCACCGCATTTGCGGGCACGGCGCTTACGTTTGCCGGTGACGGGTGCGTTGCCCGTGCCGTTCTTGTTCTTGGATTTAATAAGGCACTCGCGCAAAGCGGTGTTTCTTGCAGCCGTTACCATATCGATCACTTTCAGCATGATTGCGTAAACGGTCTTTTTCTCACGCTGCCGTCATATGATAGCAGCGTCATTCGTGATGTTCGAGCGTGGCCTTTCAGCACTGCTGCTTATTCGACCGAGGCGGCCCTAACCCGCGCCGGTACGGCTTTCTACATGACCGGATCGCAGGACGATACCAGTATAGATAACATCCTGGCATACGGGTATGACATAGGTTTGCACACCTATAACACTGGTGGCGCTCCTATCGGCAAAGTCTGGATCGATTATCCAGCAGCATATGCGGCTGGGTCTGGATCGATTGGCGTAAAGTTCGGGGCAAGCACCACAAATCTCAAAATCGATCAGCTTTGGTGCTGGTCTATGAATGAGGGAATTGTCTCCGAAATGGCGGCTGGCGAGTATGTCCAAATCGGGCTCGCCGCGTTCATTAGCACGGCCGGCGCTGCCGTAAGCATCGGCGGCGGAAATTTCGATTTCGGCTCTGTCCGTATGCAGACCAATCTAGGTTACTGCTGGAATATCTCTAGTGCCGCTTCTTATGTGAAGGTGCAGAGCGGGCAGTATACCGGGAATACTGGCGTCGGCGGCGTTCTTAACGCGATGCCAGTCAGTGCCCTGACCGATCACATCGACATTAATATGGTGTCGGATGAAGCGGCTGGCAGTTTCACGCACGGCGCAAACGCAATAGATTATCCGACCCTCGCTAGCGCGGCGACATTGCAACTCCCGCCGAACGGTGATGCGTTCAAAATCAGCGGTACGACCGTACTTGACACGATTGGCGGTGGTTATGGTGGTCGAGTTATTACGTTGCAGTTCACAAGCACTAGCGGCGTCTCAAATTCTGGCAACGTCATCACGGCGAACGCAAGCAACTTTACGGCAATCGCCGGGAGCGTCATTGTTCTTGCGTTCGACGGGGCTGCTGATAAGTGGCGGGAGCGCAGCCGTTCGACCCATTTAACGGGCGGTCTGATGGCCACGAATACGGTTGACTTCGCCCAACTGCGCCAGGGCGCGGCCCTTTCCGTTATGGGGAATGGTACTAACGCATTAGCAAACTATGCCGATATTCAGGCCGGCACGGCATGGGATATTCTACGGCGCGACGGTTCAAGCGCCTTGGCCTTCGGCCCGTTAACGGCGGTTATTGATAATATAGGTTCAACGCGTGGGTCTATCTTGTACCGTGGCGCGGCAGGCTGGGCCGCTCTGACCCCTGGCACGGTTGCCTATCCGCTCGTTAGCGCCGGCGCTGGTGCCGATCCGGCATATGGCGTGTTGGCTGTAGCAGGCGGCGGCACGGGAGACACTGGCACGGCATGGACCGCCTACACTCCGACCATTACTTGCGCTGGCGGCGCACCGACAACCGTTACCTTGAATTCCGGTCGGTATAAAACCATAGGAAAGACGCTATTCTTTAGTGCCACGTTCAAAATGGACAACATCGGCACCTGTGCCTTCGGTATCAATGTTACCCTTCCGAACAGCTACGTTTCCGCCGCTGCGCAAGCCTTCATGGCGCACAACACAACGTCAGGCGCAGGCTTGCAGGGGTTTTCAGGGGCTGCCGCGTCAACCATCACGATTACCACTATGGCCGGTGCATTCCCTGCGGTTAACAACGATGTTATTTTCGTGTCCGGTTCATTGGAAATACAATAGTGCAGGGCCGGTTAAAGGCTCTGGCGTAGTTTGTTTTCGACAATCACCTTATTGGTGGCCACTACAGCGTGAAGGTCTAGCGCTGGATCATCGGTGACTTTCTGTGCGGTAATGCTGGACAGAACTTTCTCAGCATCCTGATATTTTTTGTGGTCGATCAGGCAACTGGCATAGGCGCACAGCATAGGCTCCCTTAGCTCCGTGGGAGCCTTTTCTATGGCCTGCACTAGCAATCGCTCCTTGGTCTCATGCGGGAGACTAGCAATCTGTGGAATGTTGGATTTGGCTATCGTGTTGGTGCAGCGATAAACGGCGGTCGCTCCGTACATCATGTAAAGAAGTTCAAAGTGGTCGCTAAAATGCTCCATCGTTATGACGGTCCAATATTCGAACCAGTTGAGATAATCCTGTTGCAACACAATCGCCCCTGTGATCAGGGCGGGGAAAAAACGATCAACAATCGCTTGGTTGAGTTCCCACGATTTGGCGGCGTCGATAAAAAGAATTTCGACGGGGTTCTTTCCCCACCGCATTTTAAGCAGGTCTCCTGGGCATGGCACTATCATGTCTTGGTAGCGTCGGTTTAGCTTTTGGAAATCTGGAAAGAGTGACCCGCTGTGAACGGTTTGGGTTAGCGGCGCGTAGAAATCATAATCCTCTGCAAGGAATAGATCGTAGGCATATATCCGCGATTGCTTATTAGCATCGCCGACTTGCAGGTTAGCGCGCATTCCGGCGGCCAAGCAGTGAGTAGTAAGCCCGTACAGGCAACCTAGATCGACGATCTCGCCCCTGGCGCTCCAATAATCTTTGCCGAGCGCGAACAACACGGCCAGTTCAAGAGACGAGAGCATTGATCGGACTGTCGTGCCTTCCTTTGGAAGGTCGTAAAGCTGGTGACTGATTTCTTTAAACGGGGCAGGGGATTCCGGGTTCCAAAAAGGAACGTAACGGTCCCAAAATTTTCGGCTTGAAACGCTTGGTTCGCTCGGACGCGCCAGCATTAAATCCTCCAATTTACCGACAGTATCGGCAGCCAAATCGGCGGTTGTCAACAGGCCAGTAGGAACACACATGCAATATGCTTTTACCTCACTGCGCAAAGAGTACAGCGATCTATGGTCGCGGATGAAGGTAGTTAAAATAGCTGAGGCGACTGCACAGGCTAAGAAGATCATCGCACCATCCGCCAAGGCTCGATACAAAAAGATTGAGCGTGCGACCGGCGTTCCGTGGTTCGTCGTTGGCTGCCTGCATATGCGGGAGTCCAATGCTAACTTTAAGGCATGGCTGCACAACGGCGACCCTATGCGGGATAAGCAGGGCCGCCCCGTAAAAACCGTCAATGTCCCGAAAGGGCGCCCGCCAAATCCTAACTGCACCTTCGAGGATGGTGCGTATGACGCTCTTGTCGTGGTTGAACATCTTGACGAGATAACCGATTGGGGTCCTGAACACGTCGCCTATGCTGCCGAGAAATTCAACGGTTTTGGTTACCGATCCCCGTCTCGCAATATACCGTCGCCGTATCTATGGGGCGGCACAAGCGTTCAACGGCCAGGAAAGTTTGTCAGGGACGGGAAATATGACGCCTCGGTTGTTGATCCTCAAATCGGTGCCATGGCTGTTCTTAAGCAGATTATGGACCTGGACCAGGATGCTAAGTTCACCGTAGGGCCTCCGCCAGCAAATTCTGAACCATCGACTGATGACGTTCCTGCCGCAACGAAAGCAGATACCCCGCCGGCTAAAGAAACAACGCCAGCGCCTCTTTCCCCGGCCGCCATCGATGAAGTTAGCGAGATAAAGCCGCTTGCTAAATCGAAAAGCATTTGGGGCGGCATCATGCAATGGCTTGCCGGTGTAGGGGCAACGCTCGCTGGCATGTTCCAATATATAGCAACCCCTTGGGGGTTCGCGGTGACGCTGCTCATAATCGTATCAATTAGCGTCGGCCTCTATCTCGTCATCAAAGGGCGGATCGACGTGAACAAGATCGTGGAGCATCTGTCGCAAGATGATTGATTACATCTGGCATTCGGTCGCCATTCAAATCGGCCTTGGCGGAACTCTTGTCGCCGGGCTGCTTGCTGCGGCCTATTTCCTACCCCCGTTTAGGCGATGGTTTATCGGCGCGGCAGGGATCGTCATGGCTTTTCTATTGGCATATGCAAAAGGGGCTAAGGATGCAAAGCGCAGGGCGGACGAGAAACAGGCCGAAGCTGAGCGCCAGGCAATCGCGCGCGGCAATAAAGCTCGCGACGATGCTAAGCGCGACGTTGCTGCTGGCCGGGTGCGCGACAAGTGGGATCGGGACGACATCTGATGTGCAATGCGCTGGACGCGAGCCTATCGCATATAACTCGAAAAAGCCGACCAGCCAATTCTATGCCGCGCCTGGATTGGCGAAGCGCCTTGCTGTAGAAAATCAGAGCGGCGTCAATCTTGGGTGCGAGGCGTTCAAATAACCAGCGCACGCCCGGTCATGGGCCACATGGCCGGACGTGCTGACCACCAGACCCAAGAAAGGGGCCATGATGGCTGAGAACAATGGAACCACGAACGGGATAAGTCCGCCATGGGGGTCCAGCAATGTCCGATGACGCGGTTAATCGAGATTTCAGCGTCATCGACGACGCGCCACTGCGCGAGGTTGAAATCAGGCAGATACGCCTTTTGCTGGAACAGGACCGAGCGCGTCGGCGTTTAGTCCAGAAGATGCGGCGCTACGCCGTGTGGGTCACGTTCGGACTATCCTCCCTAGCCGCTGGTAATCAGTTGGGCGTCCTCGACTTCATCGCCGGTTTGATCGTCCGTTGGAGGCACTGATGCAGGTCACGCTGCAACACCAAGAGGCTATCAGAAGGAACGCATGGCCCGCCATCGCGGCCATTGGCGTGCTGATGCTAGGTGCGGTTGGCGCTATCGCAATCAAGGCTGATCGCGCTACGCCACTGACCATGATCGAGGGTGAAATCGTGCCCGACACGATACGCTCAGGCGAGCGTATCACTGTGCGGTGGCTGAATCATTGGAACCGAATTTGCGAGGGCGAACTATCCAGGCAGTTGATCGGATCAGACAAGATCGTGCGGGCCTATCAGAAGCGGTTTGTACGCATTCCAATTAATGTCGGGATGCAATACTCGGATACAGAATTTAAGCTGCCCCCTGGGCTTCCGCCGGGCGAGACGACCTATGAGGGAGTAGTTCGATTCCGAGAGTGCGGATTTACGTCGCGGTTTGTGCCGCTAGAGGTCAAGGTGCCGCCGGTCTATTTCAACGTCACGCCGTAACGATTCCATCGCCGTCTTTAGCCGCCTTGGCCTTCGGGCTGGGGCGGCTTTTTTATTTTATCGGTGCAGATGGCCATTGTCGCCCCGCCTCCCTTATGGCCTTCATATCCTTCCTTACCTCGCGGTCGAATGCCTCCCTATGAATTAGAGTTTTAGCGCGATCCATAGCGTCCCTCTGGTACAGGGGGGCCAATGTGTAATCGTAGTCCCTGGGTAGCAAACCATCAGGACGTGTCACAACTATAAGGCCCGTAACCGACACCACCAATAGAGCGGTTATTGCACCGAGGAGCATTATATTTTCTAGTGCAGTCATATTTTAGTTTCCCTTCAATGTTGGTTCTTGCCCATTAGCGCCGATGATCTTCTCGTACCGCAGAAACGGCGACTGCGTTTCAACCGCCATCCACTCCTGAGACGGGTAGAGGAACACGACTAGCCATCCCTTGGCGCTCAGGCGCTTGCCTTCGGCTACCAATTCATCGGCGGTTTTTTGGGTGGTGGTCATCGCTTATTAAGCGCGTTCAATCACGCGGCGCGCTATCAGCATCCAATCCGACCGGATTTCAGCGCGGGTTTGGCCGTCAATCCCTTCCCACTCGTTTTGCAGACTGCCACGATCACACAAATCGGCAATGATGCCGTCCACAATCTTTTCGGCCTGCTCACCTACGCCCGTCCGGGGACGCTCGCAATCCTCTTTCATAGAGCTTGCCGCGTTGAAGATCATCGGTCTCTCCTCCTAATGATTCAGATCGACGTTGCCGACGATCATCCAATTCAAGTCCTTGTAGCGCCATATCGCGCCGCCTCCGACAACGACATAAACCGCGCCGTTCACGGTCCAGGTAGCGATGAATGGTTCGGTCGGCATATCGTCTCCTATTTCAATGGCGCTAACTGCTCATTAAGCAATTTCTCAATCCGGGCGACGGCCAACTGCCTCGCAGCTTTGTCATCACCTACGCGCAGCCGAACACCCCTCAATACCAGCAAAGAATGCGCGAGTTCGTTCCGTAGCCGCTCGTTCTCGGCAACAACGCCGGCCACGATGGCTTCAAGTGTATCGGTCATGTCATCCGTCTTTTTTCATTCGAGGCGACGGAGTGTCCGGCAAAGCGAGCCGTCCTCAGAAGATCGATGAGCGCCTTGCGTAGCCGCCGCGCTTCGGCGGAGCTTTTGTTCACTTCCCGAATTGGAAGCACGCATTCTGCTGCTTTTGACATCGGAGTGATCCTCTAATTGTTTTGCAGAGCAGATTGCAGACGCGCAATGATCGTGTTTGGCGGTCCGGGGAATTGCGTCGTCGGCAGATGACCGTATGCGTGTTCAATCTCATTCATGGCCACTTCGATAGCCGCCCGCAGATTGCGGTAGCTCTCGCAAGGTTCTGCCCCATCAGGGGCCATGCAACCGGGCAATGGCATTGCGGGGTTTTCCTACAGAGGCGATGTTGCGTTGATTTGTTCGTCGGTCACGACCATCGGAGCGATAACTTCCATCCGCTTATTCCAAACCCTCACGGCGGTCGCGCGGTCGTAATAGCTGGTGTGCGGATTGACACACCCAGGCGTCACACACTCGATCATCAACCCCTTTCGGCCCTCACCGGAGCCAAAAGTCTGTGGATCACGCCCGCAGAACGGGCAACCAAGAATGTTGTACCGGGTCGTCATTGCGGGCCTATTCCTTTCGAATTTTCAATGTGGCTGATACGCCGTCAAGGCCGATCAGAATGGGAATTATATAGATGACCCTTAGGACGTTTAACGAACTGACTTTGCTGCGGCGTGCTTTTCCCACGCACGATCAAGCAGGGCTTTGTCTTCTGGCGTTAAAGGCTTATCGCATTCGGCCAAGTCCGAATCTTGTGCGCGTATTTCGGACAACTCGGCCCGAAGCCGCTGATTGTCCTCACGCACGGCCTCCAAGAGATTGCGAAGCTGAATGGCATCCTCAGCACGGCGGGCGTAAATCAGTACCTGGTTAGCTAGGGCGCTGTTTGCCGATTCCAGCTTTTGAACTTTGGCGAGAGCTTTTTCGAGCGCATCGCGGGTGCCTTCCAACATCTCAGCAAGCGTGTCATTGTTCGGGACAATCATAGGGACACCTTTCATGGTCACAGGCGAAGCCGAATACTCGGGGCATTCGGCCATCTGATCCTCGTTTCGGCGGGTTTAACTGCGAACGTCGATACGTTTCAGCAAGTCGTCCATCTTGTCGCGCAACTCATTGGCTGCCGTTTCTGTCGCGTGCCAGTCCCGGCGGCTGATGCCGGCATGAAGGGCTTGAACCGACCGGTGCCGCATGGCCCGCAAGACGCCAGCGACAGGGTAGGGATCGCCCAAGAACGTGTCATTCAACCCGTTCTGAGCCTCGTGTTCGTTGGCCGGGACAGTCGTCATTGGACACCTCTCGTGGTCGCAGGCAAATCCAAGCACCTGCATGTTTGTCGTACCGCAGTCTGAGCAATAATTATGCGACATCGCGTATATTCCTGTTTCAATGGTGGTTATGCATGATTAAGGTTCGCTCACGCGGCTATGGAAACTGGCGGGAGCGCCGCTATTCGTGCGGCGTCTGCCGTAGCCTTGGCGATCCTTTCCGCGCGGTACTTTGCGGCGGCCTCAAATGCTGCTGATTCCGTTCTGTGCCAAGTAAAGCCCTCCGTATACCAGCCGTTCGAGGTCCAAATGCTGCCATAAGGTTCCTCTTGCCAGGAGAACGTATCGCCCTCTGGTTCCCCAAGAGTTTCGATGACTTTGATGCCGGTATCGTCAAACGGTGCCGTGATCCAGATTCTCATATTTGTTAACCCCTTCTGACCACCATTCACGCGGCGATTATCTCTTGACCCACTTCGGGCGTAGTGCGCGACCGCGCCCTTTGGACCGATAGATGATCTTCCAAGTCCGCTTCTTGCGGGTCTTCTTTCCGAAGCCGTACCTGATTGCCCATGCTGGGCTATAAAGCGGCATCTTCCCGTCTCCTGCTGATCCGCATTCACCGCTGCTTAAGGCGGTTGAACCCCTAGTCTGTTAGGTCGTTGGTGGTGAACGGCTCATTCTCAGGCCACCATTGCATCCCCTGAAAATGCTTTTTGGGGTTATCAGGCGTTCGAACTTTTGCCGGGTGCAGGTCGGGCTTCGGTTTTTCCCCTGGCGGGTACTTTGGATCAACTAATGCCATCCAGCCGCCGCAAGACATACAATGCTCGGGGTTGTTCATTACGTCAGCCAAAATCTCAGCAGGCGCATCGTCCACGGTGAAGCGGCGCATATAAGCGTCTTCACTTGCCTTACTCTGAAATTCGACAAGCTTTCCGCAGTGCGGACACGGAGCATATACGCTATCGAAGATGCCCATTTCAAATTCTCCGGTTCATTTGCCTTGTTCGCCAGTCACTGCCATTCGATCAGTCTGCTTTGCGTTCGCGGGGCTAGTCCTTCAACGATTGGCCGAGCATCAACCCGGCTTCAAAACCAGCACGATCCAGCGAGGCAAGAAGAAGCGGGTTCCCGCCCTTCGCCACCCGTCGCCGCAGCATACAAATCGTCCTAACCACCTTGAGCCAGTCTGCGGTTTTCATGTCTGAATAATCCTCTATTACCGTTCCTTGCGCGTTCTCGCCTGTTCTCTAGGTGCCTCGGCCTTCAATGTTAGCTAGCCAAGCCGCGCTTCAAACTCGTTGAAGTTTTGGTGCGCCAGATTGGCCATTGATTTGAT
>Ga0181352_1000082_pt1 | contig 41290 bp, 63 predicted proteins | sample Fa13VDMLBSN_FD_130103 | JGI IMG/M metagenome (GOLD analysis project Ga0181352, IMG submission 130103) | Freshwater viral communities from Lake Michigan, USA - Fa13.VD.MLB.S.N | ecosystem: Environmental > Aquatic > Freshwater > Lake | place: USA: Michigan | collected 2013-09-23 | reverse complement strand
CGTAGAGCCGACAGGCGAGCCGTCCAAGCTCGATACGGATGCTCTCTATCTGAACCTGAAGAAGTGGTTCATCGCGGATATGGAGCACAGCTCCGAGTGGAGGCGCCAAGCCAAGGCAGACTTCGGCTTTGCCGCTGGCGACCAGTGGAGCTCCGAGGATGCTGCCGCACTGAGCGAGCAGAAGCGGCCGGTCATCACGTTCAATCGGGCGCTGTCCATCATCAAGGCCGTTGCTGGCATCGAGATCAATGGGCGGCACGATACCGTTTATCTCCCGAGAGGCAACGAGCCCGGATCGATCAAGGCCAATGAGCTGCTGACGTCTGCAAGCCAGTGGATGGCCGATGGCTGTGACGCTGAGGACGAGCAGAGCGAGGCATTCCAAGACGCTATCATCGTCGGCATGGGCTGGACTGAGGCCCGCATATCCTATGAGGAAGACCCTAACGGGATGTACGTCGAGACGAAGGTTGATCCCCTCGAAATGTATTGGGATCGATCGGCTCGTGCGAAGAACCTGAACGATGCAAGGCGTGTGTTCCGGGTGCGCAAGATGAGCCTGGACGAAGCCAAGGACTTCGCGGCATCGATCGGCGCTCAGAACATCATGGACGATGACCTGGACGCGTCGTGGGCTGTGGGCGCCGAGACTGAGCCGGGCAAGGCCGTCGAGGAACGTCGCCGCCGCGATGAGAACACCACTGGATCAGCGGACAACGACGTCTATATCGTTCATGCTCAGTGGATCGAGCGGAAATCAGTGTTTCGTGTCGGCTATGCCATCCCAGGCGATCAGCCGCAGGAGGCTGAGCTAGACCAGGCCCGCTTCGACGAGTTCGAGCAGCTCGCGCGCTCCAATGGCATCCAATACACGCACGTCAGGCAGACGAGGAAGGTCTACAAGCACGCCTTTCTCGGCAAGGTCATCATCGGCGAGGTGATGGACTGCCCGGCCCGCGACTCGTTCACCTATAGCTGCATCACTGGCGAGCGTGATCGCAACAAGGGAACATGGTTCGGCCTTATCCGCCTCATGCGCGATCCGCAGATGTGGGCGAACAAGTGGCTCAGCCAGACGCTGCACATCCTGAACACCACGGCCAAGGGCGGCATCCTCGCCGAGAAGGATTCGTTCGAGGACATGCGCGAGGCCCAAGACACCTACGCGCAGCCCGATGCAATCACATTCACGGCCCCTGGAGCGATCTCCAAGGGCAAGATCATGCAGAAGCCGGGCGTCGGCATCCCAACAGCCTATGTCAATTTGCTCGAGTTCGCCGTGTCGTCCATCCGTGACGTAACTGGCATCAACCTCGAACTGCTCGGGATGAGAGACGCCAATCAGCCGGGCGTGCTCGAAGCTCAGCGCAAGCAAGCCGCTATGACCATCCTCGCCACGATGTTCGATTCGCTTCGGCGGTTCCGCAAGAACGTAGGCCGAGTGCGCTTGGTGTTCATCCAGACCTATCTCGCCGATGGCCGCATGATCCGCGTGGCTGGTCAGGACGGAATGAAGGCTGTCCCGCTCTTGAAGGACCACACGCTCGGCAAGTTCGAGGTCATCATTGACGACTCGCCGACGTCTCCGAACCAGAAGCAGGAGACGTGGCAATTCATCATCCAGCTCATGCCGATGCTCAAGGACTTCATGACGCCAGAGGTAGCGCTGACCTTGCTGGAATTCTCGCCACTGCCGTCCAAGGTCGTCGAGAGCCTCAAGGAGCTGGCACAGAAGGCGAGCGAGCCCAACGCCGACGCAGAGCAGCAAAAGCAGCTCATGATCGCCGACGCTATGGCCAAGATCGAGGTCAACAAGTCCACGGCCGACAAGAACAGCGCAGGCGCTGCTGCCGCACGAGCCAAGGGCGTGCTGGACCTCGCCAACGCTGCGGTTGCTGGCGCTCAGGCCAACCTTGCACGTCACCAAGCCGACCTATTGGAAGGCACGCCGAGCGTGGGCATCTCTGATCCAATGATCGTCGAGCCAAGCCAGAGCGACCAGAACAGGGGGCCGCAGGTTCCGACGATGCCGACAGTACCTAATGGAGCAATGGGGGCACAATGAGCACTGAAATGTCTACAGGCGACAGCAGCGAGTCATTCACTCCGGCTGAGGCTGCTTATTTCAAGAGCGGGGGCACTGATACGGCGGGGCTTGAGGCAGAGAACAACGGAAGTGTGCAGGAGGCGAACACATCGCCAGAACCTGTGCAGAAATCGCCTGATCTTGACATCGACAACCCTGACGAACTCGTCACGCTCGGCCCGGACGGCAAGCCACGAGACGGCAAGGGCCGCTTCGTCCCTCACCAGGCATTTCATGAGGTCAGAGAGAAGTACAAGGCGACACGGGACGAACTCCACACCACTCGGGAGAAGATGGCCCGCGCCGACGAGCGCTTGAACGTCCTGAACGACATCTTGGGCAAGGCCAGCGAGCCGGTTAACCCAGGCACGCCTGAGCCGAACCCGGACACAGATCCCATCGGCGCGCTCAACCACGCAATGAGCAAGATTGCGAAGCTCGAGGCGGAGATCAACAACACGCGGCAGCAAGGCGAAGCCCGTGAGAACTCGCGAGCGATGCAAGATGCCTACATGCGTGATGCTCAGTCGTACCTGAGCGAGACGCCCGACTTCAAAGACGCTTACGGCTACCTCATGTCGTCGCGTCATCAGGAACTTGAGGCCGCAGGCGTGCACGATGTCATGCAACGCAATCGCCTTATCGCACAAGAGGAACGGTCGATTGTGCAAAATGCGTTTCAGTCTCGCATGTCGCCTGCGCAGATGCTGCACAAGATCGCGATTGCTCGCGGATTCAGAGCGACCGCTGCGCAGGCAAAGGACGCGGCAAACGATCCGATGAAACGTATCGGCGAGCTTGCACAAGCGCAGAAAACAGCAGGCGCGTCGCTAACAAATGCTGGTGGAACATCTGGTGAGGGATTGACATTAGCCGCACTTGCAGATATGGATGAAGAACAGTTTGCAGCCGTCTCCGCGAAGTTGGGTAAAGCCAAGATGCGGGAATTGATGGGCGGCTAATACCGATGGAGCGGCTGGTCACCGCAACTTCCATCAAAGACTAAGATCCCCCAAGATCCAGTGCGAGAGAGCGACGCGGCGAACCACTTGTTGGTTTGTCCCGGCGCGTTTTGCCGTTCCGGCTGCGGTCCGTAACCACACCGCACATAGCCCCGGTCTCTATGGCTGATGCCAGACCGTTCCGCCCGCGCAGCGATACCGCGCAGCACCTGAAAACATCCTCATCAGGAAGGGCGGCCACTCATGGCTATGACTTCATTCGGCGTCAATGACGCTCTCGCGGTAAAGCTCTACGCAAAGTCCATGGCAGTTGCCGAGCGCGAAATGCTCGACATAGCCCCGCTATTCGGCAGCGATCCCAACTCGATCATCCATGTGAAGGATGAGACCAGCAAGGGCGCCGGCGACAAGGTGACGTTTGCCCTGCGCACGCGCCTCGCTGGCGACGGCCGCACGGAAAACGAAGTCGCTGAAGGCAACGGCGAAGCGCTCTCGATCTACTCCGACTCGATCCTGATCAACGAGCTTGGTCACATCGTCGGCGTGAAGTCGGAAAACACCATCGACGCACAGCGCGTCCACATGAACCTGCGCGAAGAAGCCAAGGACGCTCTCGCGGAATGGTGGGCTGACCGCAAATCCGCATGGTTTTTCAACCAAATGTGCGGTTACACTGTCCAAACCAACACGAAGTACACCGGCCTAAACGCTGTTGTTGCTCCGTCGTCCACGCGCCGCATCGTTGCCGGCTCCGGTACCGCTGACCAAGACATCACCAGCGCCGACACCTTCACCTTGAACCTCATCGACCAGGCGGTCGAGATGGCCAAGGTTGGCAACAACATGGTGAAGCCTGTCCGCATCGGCGGCGGCAAGAAGTACGTCATGTACCTCCACCCCTATCAGGTCACCTCGATGCGTACGAACGCCTCGACTGGCCAGTGGCTGGACATCCAGAAGGCCGCGATGGCCGGCATGGAGTCGAGCAAGAGCCCGATCTATTCCGGCGCTCTCGGCGAGTACAACGGCGTCATCCTCCGCACGTCTCAGGACGTCACCCAGGGCGTCAACGGCTCGTCGGGTGCGGCCATCACCACGGTTCGTCGCGCGGTCCTCCTTGGTGCCCAGGCGGCGGTTGCAGCCCACGGCAAGAAGAACACCGGGGTCAACAAATACCGCTGGAACGAGGAACTGCTGGACCACAAGCGCAAGCTCGAGGTCTCGGCGTGGGGCATCTGCGGGCTCAAGAAGACCGTGTTCAACTCGGTCGACTTCGGCAGCATCGTTGTCTCGTCCTACGCCACCGCCTCGTCCTGATCAGCCAGCGAATAGGAGCACAAACACATGGCTACGAACACCGCTGGCGCACAGGGCCAGGAATACCATCAGAGCATGGTGCACTACGTCGCGAAGACGCTGACCTTCGCCGATGATGACCTTGTGGTCACAATTGGCAAGATCCCGCCGACCGCTGTCGTGATCCAGGTCGGCGCCGTTGTCACCACGGCCTTCACTGCGGGCTCTGTGGTGATGGATCTCGGCACGTCCGACGATCCCGACGCCTTCGGCTCGGCGCTCGTCATGACGACTGCCGGCCATATCCGCGACGTCTCGACCGACCCGCATGTGGCGAACAACGATTACTCGGCAACCGCCGATATCTCGATCGTTGCTTCCATCACGTCGGGTTCGACGATCACGGCCGGTTCGGCGGTTGTGTACGCCATGTACATCTTCCCGAACCCGCGCACCGCCTACTAAGGGCATGACGGGGGAGGCTTCGGTCTCCCCCTAACCTCTCTCATAGGAGAAGCACATGCCCACGGGCGCCGCAGGTATCAATACCGAAAACCGCAATATGTTTATGCAGTTGGCTGGCCTCTCGTCTGAGATCGGTCTTGGCACTGCATCGTCTGCCGCTGTCACCATCAACTCGCGCATCGGCATCATCACGACTGAAGCACTTACGAGCGCTCAGAACGCCGTCGCCACGGTCACGCTGACCAATAGCGAGGTTGCTGCTGGCGACTTCGTGCTGGCAACGATCGGCTTCGGCACCTGTACCGCAGGCACGCCGACGCTGACCCGAGCGACTGTCACGGCGAGCACGGTGGAGTTCAAGATTTCCAATCTTCACGCCTCCGCTGTGGCGCTGGATGGAACGCTAAAAATCTACTTCATGGTCGTCAAGGCTCTCTAAGGGAGGCGAAATGTACACGCCATTCGCCACCATGACCAAAGTGAGCGGAACAACCGCTTACGATGCCAACGACCTGATTGCCAACAGTGCAACCGCTGGCTCCGTGACGCCTTTGTCATGGGCAACCAACGGTGTTGGCACTGCTGGCCACATCTCTCGTATTCGCGTGGCGAAGTCATCCAACGTCGCCACGCAGGCCAGCTTCCGCATTCACTTGTTCTCGGCATCTCCCGTCGTCACCAACGGCGACAACGGGGCATTCGCCGTTAGCACAGCTCAGTACTACATCGACTCCATTGCGGCGGACATGACGACCGGCGCGATGTCGGGCACCGCGTATCTGTGGAAGGCGTTCACGATCACGAACGGTGCCGTGTTCAAGCTGCCAGCCCTGAATTCCAGGATTTACGGGCTAATTCAAGCCATCGGCACCTACACGCCGACGAGTTCTGAGGTCTTTGAGATCACGCTGGAGATCCTGTGACCACACAGACCATCATGAAGGCGAGAATCGCCGACGAACTGGCGCGAAGCGATCTGACGTCACAGATTGCTTACGCCATCACTGATGCTATTGCCGCCTACGAAGACGAGCGGTTCCACTTCAACGAATCTCGCGCGCTGACGTTCGTCACAGTGGCCGATCAGGAATTCTACAGCTCGAGCGACGATGCCGACATCGGCAAAATCCAGAAGATCGATTACGTCGTCGTGTACGTCGGCACTCAGGCGCATCAGCTCGAGTATGAGCGCCCAGAAGACATGGAGATCGACAGCACGGGCACAGATGGCACCGGGCAGCCATGGGCCTATACGTGGTACGGCGATCAGATCCGGCTCTATCCTACTCCAGATGCCGTCTACACGGTTCGCATTGGTGCCTCGTACAAGGTCGCGGCTCCGGCAAGCGATGGCGAAGCGTCAAACCCGTGGATGACGCACGCCGAGCGGCTCATTCGCTCGCGCGCCAAGGCTGAACTCGCCCTGCACGTCCTGAAGGACATCGACCTCGCTCAGACGATGACGCAGGCGCTCGAGGAAGCCTATGACCAATTGAAGGGCCGCACCGCCATGCTCACGCAGGCGGCCAAGGGCCGTATCAGAGCGATGGAGTTCTGATGCCAGTCCTCCCGTTCCCCGAATACCGGCCTGACGTCAGCGATTTCAACGGTCAATCGACCGCGACTTTGCTGAACGTCATCCCGCGTTCGGATGGGTATGGGCCGGTCAAGGACGCAACGGCTATCACTGGCGCACTCCCCGACAATCCCCGCGGCCTATTCATGGCTCGCCGCAACGATCAGACCTTGGCCATCTTCGCCGGCACGGATGACAAGCTATACCTTCTCGACAACACCACGCTCGAGTGGACCGATGTCAGCAAGGCTGCCGGCACGTATTCCCCGCTTGCCACGGCGGCAAACTGGTCATTCGTCCAGTTCAATCAGAAGGTCATTGCCACCCAGGCAAACGACGTGATGCAAGTGTTCGACGTCGAGTCGGATTCGGCGTTCGCAGATCTCGCCGGCTCGCCACCTCAGGCGGCATTCCTCGCTATCGTCAACCGCTTCCTCGTGGCTTCGAACATCAATGGCCAGCCGCGGCGGGTGCAGTGGTCTGGTCTCAACGCGATCACGACATGGACAGTCGGCACGAACTATTCGGACTATCAGGATTTGCCCGATGGTGGCGCCGTTCAGCGCGTTGTCGGCGGTGAATACGGCTTGATCATCCAAGAGCAATCCGTGCGTCGGATGACGTTCACGCCTGGCTCGGACATCATATTCCAGATCGACCGCATCGCCACCGACGTTGGCACGTTCGCACCGTGGTCCGTGGTCGAGAGCAACGGGCTTATCTACTGCCTGAGCCTCAAGGGCTTCGTGCGCCTCACCAGTGACGGGCAAATCTCCCCGATCGGTCACGAGCGCGTCGACCGAACGTTCCTCGCCATCGCCGACCAGGCCAAGCACGGGCTAATTCAGGCGGTGTCCGATCCGGCCAATAACCTGATCCTGTGGACGTACCACGAGACGTCATATGCAGGCGATCGGTTCAATCGGGCTCTCGTCTACAACGCTCAGCTCAACCGCTGGTCTCCTATAGAGCTTGTGGGGACCATGATTGGGTCCATCGGCCGTCCAGGACTGACGCTAGAGGCGCTCGGCGCAATCAACGGTATCGCCATTTCAGGCGCGGCTAACAACGGCGCGGGCCTCATTCGCCTCACCGTCTCCAGCACGACCGGATGGACAACGAGCGACATCAAAGACGTTCACAACGTCGGCGGCACGACTGAAGCCAATGGAACGTGGACAATCACCGTCATCGACGGGACGCACATCGACCTGCAGGGCTCGACGTTCTCTAATGCCTATACGTCTGGCGGCTATGTCGCTGGCGCGATCGACGATTTGGACACGAGCCTCGACGACTACTCCAACGCATCGCTGAACAACTTGGGCATGTTCAATGCTGATGCTGAATTGTCGTATTTCACCGGGTCGAACAAGGAGGCGACGCTCACCACGTCAGAGCAATCTGGCATTGCGAAGCGTCTATTCATCCGCGGCCTGTATCCTATCACTGATGCCGACGAGGCTTATTGCAGCGTCGGTGCGCGCGAGTCGCTGAAGGTCGCGGCATCGTTCTCGACAGAGACGGCCATCAATGCGCAGGGCTTTTGCCCGCAACGTGTATCGACGCGGCACGCTCGCGCGAAGCTCCGTATCCCCGCAAGCGAGACCTGGACCTTTGCCGGTGGAATCGAGCCTGACGTCGTCTACGAGGGGAGCCGCTGATGGCTGGCAATGTCCCCGGCGTCGGTGAAATCAGGCCCCAGCGGCTTGCACAGGGCATACGCGACCTGTTTGCGGGCAGATCGAACGCTGTCGGCACGGTGACGCTCACGGCGAGCAGCGCAACGACGGTTGTGACGGCTCTGAACGTCGGCGCGGATTCGCGGGTGTTCCTGATGGCGACGACGGCCAATGCGGCGGCGGAATCTGGCGGAACGGCGCTGCGGATCAGCTCTGTAGGCTCGGGCACGTTCACTATCACGCACGCGAACAACTCGCAGACCGACCGCACGTTTTTCTGGGTGGCTTTGGGATGAACAAAATCAAAATCCTCCCCATCCCGCACGACTTCATCGCCGCTCTGTGGCCGCACGCTCAGCCGCATCTGAGCAAGGGCCTTTCGGTAGCCAACACGAGCATCGAGGAACTCACCAGCGACCTGATCGCCGACAAGGCGACGCTGTGGTGCATCATGGATGGGATGGAGGTTGTCGCGTCCTTCATCACGAGCACATACCGCGACGAGAAGACGGCCAAGCAGTTCCTCGGCGTCTATGCGCTCGGAGGATCAGGCCTTTCTGATTGGGCGGAACAGCTCGGCGAGACGATGGCTAAGCACGCTCGGCAGTCGGGCGTCAGCAGCGTCAAATTCGCCGGGCGGCAGGCTTGGGCTCGCGTACTGCCGACATATCGCATGACCGGGCGCATGAACGGTGAAGCCGTGTTCGAGAGGACGACATGAGGGCGTATCTCAGGCCGTCACTCGGATCGCGGGCGCTTCTGTTCGGTGGCGAGGCTGTGCCCGAAGCGCCGCAGATCGTCATATCAGCATCGTCGAAGGCAGAGCCCGGATCGATCAATGATGTGGTCGGCATCCTATCGGTTGCTCACAGCGAAGACGTGTTTACGTTCACGATCACGGCGGACCCAGACAGCAAGTTCCAGATCGCGAACGACGACGAGTTACAGCTTTCCGCAACGCTGAACTATGAGACTGCAACCTCTCACAACGTCACCATCGAGGCTGACAACGGCGTCGATGATCCAATTACCCAGGTGTTCACGATCAATGTCACGGACGTTGTTGAGCCTACTGCAAACGTCGTGCTCTGGATTGGTGACTCGAACCTCGAAGCGCACCCAACGACAGCGGGCAATCTTCCGGCGAACCTCGAAACGGCGACCGATCAATATACTTGGACCGGCGCGACATTCGCGGCTGTCGACAACGCGGTCAACAACAACGAACTGAGCACACCGAGCAGCACCAAATGGGGCGCTGAAGCAGAGTTCGGCCGCCAGTGGAATACCAACATCGGCACGCCTCTCTACAACGTCAAACTGGCACTCAGCGGCACCAGCCTTCACGTCCAGTGGAACCAATCGACGGGCGATCAATGGGGGGACTTTGAGACCGCGTTGGTTGCCGCCATTGCCGATCTTGAGGGCGATGGGTTTGTCGTAAACATTCGGGCGGCCATCATCAATCTTGGCGCCAACGACGCAGGCAACGAGACGCAGGCGAACGCCTACGAGACCAACCTTCCAATCATGTTCTCGGCCATCCGTGCTTATGGCTCAAGCTCGACGCGCATGATCGTCAACCGCATCAAGGCAACGGCGCAACCCTATCGCGACACCGTGCGCGCGGCGCAGGCGGCGGTTGTTGCAGCCGATGCCAATGCGGCTCTGGTGGATACCGACAGCTACGGCTCGCCTGACATTCACTATGACCGCGACGCCATCATCACGATGGGGTTCGATGATTTCACCGCCTACAACGTCGCGGCGACCGTGCCGGATGCGTTCGAGGTTGGCGACTGGTCGACGGATGGCGTTGACGAAGAAATAGACGTCACGATTAGTTCGCTTCCTGACAGTGGCGGTAGCGTCATCCTGGACGTTGAATACCGTCTCGATGGCGGGTCGTGGGTTTCGAGCGGCGGCGTCGTCTCGTTCACCATTACCGGCCTGAACAACGCGCAGGAGTACGACGTCGAGCTTCGCGCGGTGAACGTCGAAGGCAATGGTGCAGCGAGCGACGTCAAGGCAGAGACCCCGGTTGGCCCGACTGTGCCGGCCGCCTTCTCGGTTGGTGACTGGTCGATTGTCGCTGGCGACACAGAGGCAGACGTCACGATCAGCTCTCTGCCGTCCAACGGTGGAAGCGCAATCACAGACATCGACTATCGGCTTGATGGTGGTTCCTGGGTATCGACGGGCGGCACGACGAGCTTCACGATCACAGGTCTCACAAACACAACTGAATACGACGTTGAACTGCGGGCGGTAAATGCTGTCGGTGATGGTGCGGCAAGCGACGTCAAGCAAGTAACGCCGGTTGCGGGCGTAGCCGATGAAATCCTGCAAGAGAACGACGACAAGCTTCTGCTTGAGACGACAGACCCCGTAGAGCTTGACACCAGCATTCCCGCGCAGTCGTCGGCCTCGGCTCTGACTGGCGACGAGTGGACCGTCATTGTCCAGGGCGGCACGACGAAGAAAATCGCAACTCTGACCGTGGCGGAATATATCAATGGCTGACGCCAAGATTAGCGCCCTGACGACCGCGAGCGCCCTGGACGGAACAGAACTTGTGCTGCTCTCTCAGGGTGCAGCCGACCGCAAGGCGACGCTCAGCGTCCTGCGCGAGTTTTCCAAGTGGACGCGGCCCTCTGATTGGCCTGCGCTGCCAGCCGATGCGGCGAACAAAGTGAGCATGATTGCTGCCGTGTTTCCAGACGCAGGGAACATTGTCGCGGTCAACATCACGACCTCAGCCGGAACGTATGATGTCAGTTGGGGCGATGGCACCAGCGATACAGGCGTGACCAGCGCAACGACCATTGCGCACACGTACACATACGCAGATGGCGATCTGCCAGCAGCAACCACACGCGGCTATAAGTGCGCTGTGGTCACGATCACGCCCAACACGGGCGGCGCAAATCTTACGGGCATTGTGCTCGGCCCTAGCTCCACTAACGCGATGAATACGTGGCTGGACATTCTCGTTAATGCGACGTCCTGCACGGCACTCACGTTCAACTCGTCAACGTCATGCTATTGGGTTGAGCGCATCCGCGTCACTGGCCTTGGTGCCATCACGACCATGGCCAGCAAACATACTGGCATGGTCAATCTCAAGGTTCTTGAATACCCCGCAAGCTCTATGGGCGCCGTTACGACGATGGCAAGCTGCTTTAGTGGCGCTCGTGGCCTTCAGCGGCTAGATATGCGCGGCTGGGGCTTCGATGCTTCGCTGACTACGGCAACTAACTGCTTCGAAAACTGTTCGGCGCTGGTGGAACTTCTGTTCGACACGACGACGTTCGACTCCATCACCAGCGCGTCGAGCATGTTTAACGGCTGTCAGGCTCTCCCCCGACTTACGATTAGCTTGGCGGCTGCGACGACGCTTTCGAGCGCCTTCCGCAACATGGGATCGCTCAACTACTTGGAGATCACGTCTCTCGGCGCAGTCACAACTATCGCCGATATGTGCAACAGCAATTTCGTGCTGCGCGAACTAATCTTCCCGTCTGCATCGTGGGCGACAAGCCTTGCGACGACGACGAGCGCCTTCGCAAGCTGTAGCGCGCTATCGAGGACGGCGAATTTATACAGCCCTGTAGGCTTCACTCTGCCGGGACGTCACGCGGCGGCGCAGTTGGATGAGGTCTATACGAACCTGCCGAGCGTCACGGCAACGATTGTGGTGACTGGAAACTACGGCACGTCGGCCGATGATCCAACCATCGCCACCGGCAAGGGCTGGACAGTGACAGGCTCGTAAAGCGGAGCATGTGTGCAATGTCGTTGAGAAGACCGAGCATGGAGCGCCCTTAGATGAGCCTGAACTTCGGCAGCTCGAGCCAAAAAAAGACCGAGAACAAGGACGTCGACCGCGACCCGTGGGACGAGACGATACCCTATCTGCAGGACTTCCTCAAGAAAGCGGGGAACGCTGGCGGTATCGGTGAATCGCCAGACCAGACGGCGGCGTTCGATCAGCTCAAAGCTCAGGCCGGTCAAGGCAATCCATGGGCCTCACAGCAGGGCGGGCTGGCCTCCGATCTCTACAATACCCAAGACCGCACAGGGATGGTTGGAGACGCCTACAAGACCCTCCAGAGCCAGCTAGGAGACTATGCGTCGGGCAAGTATCTCGACCCGATGAGCAACCCGCAGATGCAGGCGATGCTGACGCAGGTAGGCGACGACATCGCCAACCGGAACAACGCGATGTTTGCAGGCGCGGGCCGGGATCTCAGCGGCGCAAATCAGATGTCGACGGCCAGGGGCGTTTCGCAGGGAACGCTCGGCCTCCTGCTCGATCAGTACAACAAGAACCAGCAGAACCAGATCGGCGCGGCGAATTCGCTCTATGGGGCTGGCCAAGCTACGGCACAGACGCAAGGCGCGCTCGACGCACAGCGGGCGGGATTGCGCAGCCAAGGCGCAGGCGCTGCACAGACGGCGCTCGACATGCAGCGCCAGGGCGCAACCGACATGCTCAACCTCGAGCAGCAGCGCAAGTCGATGCCCTATGACGATTTGGCCAAGTACGGGAGCATTCTGTTTCCGGCTGCAGGCTTGGGCGGGCAAGAGAACAGCAAAGGCGTCAGCAAGACTAAGGGCACCAGCATGGGCGCTGGTGTGAACCTTCTTTCTGACGAGCGCGCAAAGGATGACATCGAGGAAGTCGGCCGCATGGCCGATGGCACTCCGATCTTTCGCTACAAATACAAGGATGACCCGAGCGGAACCATTCATATGGGTCCGATGGCGCAGGACGTCGAACAGACAAGCCCGGAAGCTGTCGACGACAACGGCCCTGGTGGAATGAAGACCGTCAACATGGACGCAGCCACGCGCAAGGCCGCTGAGATCATGCGCCAGCGGCGCGGAGGCAGGTAAATGGGTCTGCTCGACACACTGTTTGCAGGCGGAATGCAGGGCAACCCGGAACCGGACCCGCAAGAGGCTATGCTTGCCGATCTGTTCCGCAAGCTGCAGGCGTCGCAGCAGGTCCAGACACAAGGCGTGGTCAATCCAGGATCGACACCGGCACCTGACACGGGCCGCGTCGGCATGTTCTCCCCGAGTTCGGCTGCGGCGTCGTCTGCGCAACTCCCGCCTGCGGTGCCCCCACTGCAGGAACGCCCCGTGCAAGACGCGCCGCAGCCGGGCGTGCCCTACGCTGCACCGCCTCCAGGGATGGTGCCGCAGGACATCGCCGCGAAGATGCCTCAGCCGCAGTCGCAAGCGATGCAGAGGCCAGCCGCCCCGCCACAGCGCGAGGCGAATGTCTGGGATCATCTCGGACGCCTCTCGCGTGGGTACAACAGCGGCGGCCTAGTCGGCGGCGTTGCCGACATGATGAATACGGGTCGCGACCAAGCAGACACCAATCAGACCGTTGCCGCTCTCGGTCAGCAGCTCGGCGATCCGCAAATGGCGCGGATGATCATGCAAGACCCGGAACTGAGAAAGTCTGTCGTGCCGCTGCTGTTTAAGCAAAAGCTCGGTCTTGGAAGCGAGTACGGCAAGGCCGGAACTGTCGTGCAAGGGAAGGACGGAAAGTTCTATTCGGTGCAATTTGGATCAGGCGGCGAGCGCAAGATCGAAGAACTCAGGACTCGCGACGGCACTGCGCTTGATCCGTCGAAGGGCATCAAGCATATCGGCAACGAGATAGTTTCCGGCGCCACTGGCGGTGTCATTCGTGACGTCGGGCCGCAGATGGCTGCTGGCTCGTTTGCCACGACAGACGGCAAGAATGCTGCCGAACAGATCGAGGTTCGCGAGAAGGCCGTACAGGCCAGCCGCGACAAGCTCCCTCGTCTCTTGCAGATGGAGCAACTTCTCCGCAACCCGGATGTCTATCAGGGCAAGGGCGGCGAGTGGGTGCTCGAGGCGAAGAAACTCGGCGCGGCAATGGGCATCGACCTAGGCAACGCAGGGCCTGCCGAGGTTCTCAATTCCATCGGCAAGCAGTTTGCCTTGCAGCTTCGCAATCCGGCAGGCGGCGAAGGAATGCCGGGCGCGATGTCCGATCAGGACAGAAACTTCCTCGCCTCGATGGTGCCTGGCCTGACCAACACGCCGCAGGGCAACGCGATGATGGTCCGCCTTGCAATCGAGATGGAGAAGTACAAGACCGCGCAGAATGCGGAGGCGGCGCGCTTCATCAGGTCGCGTGGCTCAACGATGGGCCTAAACGAGCACATTCAGGAGTGGTCAGACCGCAATCCCGCGATTTCCGAAGAAACGAAGCGGCTGATTTCGGGCGGCGCACAGGCACCAGCAGCCGGCGGCGGACTTCCTCAGCCGAAGACGACGCAGGAAGCTGCGGCGCTACCCAAGGGAACACGCTTCATCGGTCCCGATGGCGTCGAGAGGATTAGACCCTGATGGCGGACGCTTGGGACATCTTTCCGAAGGTCGCGAACAACGCCCCGGCTGGCTGGGATATGTTCCCGGCTGCAAAGGGCGCAGAGGCACCGCCAGCGGTCAACTTCGACGCTCCGGTGCCGGAAGTACGCGCTGCCATCGAGAAGCTGCCAGAGCCGCAGCGCAAGGGCGCATTGAGGCAATGGGCTGACCAGTACGTTGCCAAGGAGCGCGCAGGCGGCGGAGTCATGCAGGGCGTGACGGATACCGTTCGCAATATGGCGCGCGGGACGCCTGTCGGATCGTGGCTGGACGAAGCGAACGCGGCGACAGCATCGATGATGGGCACGCCTCGCGAGGAAGCGCTTGAATACCAGCGCGCGACCGACAGGGCGATCGACAAGGGCGCGAGCAAGATCGCCGGACCCGTCACGACGGCTGACGTTGCCAAGGTCGCTGGTGGCATTGCATCTATTCCAGTTGCACCAATCGCTCAGGTCTTCCGCGGTGCTACGATGCTGCCGCAGATGGGCAATGCAGCTCTCAGTGGCCTAGGCTATGGCGCTCTGTACGGTGCTGGACAGGGCGAGGATGTTGGCGAGCGGGCGCTTGAGGCGGGCAAGGGCGGCGCCATCGGTCTCGGTCTTGGTGCCGCGTCGGTTCCGATAGCGCGCGGCATAGGCAATGCCGTTGAGGCCGGGCGAAATGCCTTCAGGGGCGCTCCGCAGGCGCTACAGCAGTACGAACGCGGCGCCGTCAATCGCGTAGCTCGCGCCGCTGGTGATGATGATCTAGCCGCCACCTATCGCCAGCAAGTTGCAGACCTTGGTCCCGAGGGAATGCTTGCTGACATGGGCGGCAATCTCAGGGCGCAAGCTGGTGCAGTCGCTAATCAGCCAGGCGCAGGACAGCGAACCGTAACGCAAGCGCTTGACGCTCGTCGTGACGGTGCCGCAGGCCGCATCACGCAGGACGTAGACAACGCGCTAGGACCAGCGGCAAACATTCCCGAGACGATCGAGGCGACGGCGCAGCACTACAGAGGTCAGGCCGCGCCGCATCGTCAGCAATTCCAGCAGAACCCGGTTCCGTTCACACAGGAGCTAGAGGACACGCTAGGTGTTCTGGTCAACGAGCCGCGCGTGCTCAATGCTGCGGCTCGGTATGCTGCGATCGATCCGGCCGCAGGGCCGCAACAGTTCTTTGCTCGCCAGTTGCCAAACGGGCAATACCAGATTGACCGCGTTCCAAACGCTACAGAGTGGGATTACATCAAGCGCGCGCTTGACGGCCTTGCGAGGGGGCAGGACGCCAACGATCAGCGCATCTATGGCCACTTGTCGCGACGGGTTCGCGGGGGCGTGGATGAGGCCCTGAGCCCCGGCGCGCCGGATCAAAGCCCGTGGGCGCAAGCTCGTCGCCTAGAGCGCGAGAATTTCCAGATTCAAGGCGCAGTTGACGAAGGTCGCTCGGCTCTTGTCGGCAAGCAACTGACGCCTGACCAGATGCGCGCAGAGATGTTTGGCGTCGGGCAGCCGCCGCGCGGCGGCATGGACCCGCCAGAAGCGGCCGGCTACCTGCTCGGCGCTCGCGAGGGCGTGCGCAACGTCATGGGCAACGCGGCGACGGCTCACGGCGAGAACGCGGCGACGGCAGCGCGTCGTGCACTCGGCTCTGACTTCGCACGCGAAAAGCTCGATTTGATTGCTGGTCCGCAGGCTGGCGGACAACTCGCTCGCCGTCTCGATGCAGAGACGACATTCGACCAGACGCGCCAGGCCGTCATGGGCAACAGCGCGACGGCCGGACGTCTACAGGCTCAGCGGGAATTTCCAAACGCTGCGGCTGGTGACGAATTCGCAAGCGAGCTGGGCCGCAAGGGTGTTGGCGGCGCGGCGATGGAGGGCGTTTACCGCATCGCCAACATGCTGACAGGCGGCGTCATGAACGAGCGCAATGCCCGCATAGCAGCCGACGCTGCCGAGATGCTCATTGCCCAAGGCGCGGCTCGCGATCAAGTCGCTCGCGGTCTCATGCAGTACGCGCAGCAGAGAGGCATCAGCGCCGCTCAGCGCAACGCCATCAACAACGTCGGCATGATGATCATGTCAGGCGGCCGACAGAAGGCAATCGAGTCTCAGAAGGATGGCCGCTAATGGGCATCCTCGACGAGCTATTCCGCCGCAAGCCTGAAGACGAGTTCCTGCCTGAATACGCAAGGCCTGCTGATCCGCTGCGCCAGCTTAGAGACGCCATACCTGAGAACAAGGACGGCGGAATATCCATGCTGAACATGATCCGATCTGCGCTCGGAACTTCAGCAAATTGGCTCGATGGAACAAAAGACCCGAGCTTGATTGGACCCGCTGAAGTCATGTCGCCGCTTGGGCTAGCAGGCATGGGTATGGGCGTTGCCAACGCCGTGACGCGGCCTGGGCGCGATTTCCGCATCGCCGACGATCTGGCGCGCCAGCATCCAGAGGCTAGCGCTGTTGGCGAAATTCCTAAGTTTGCGCCGATGCGCGACGCTTCCAACCCGACGAGCGCGGCGCACGTCTACGACTACGGGTTGATGCCTGGAACACCCCGCGCACCCGTGAACACCAACGCAACGCCTTACGCTGTCATGGCCGACAACGCCAAGGGAAGCGCTCCGGGGACGGTGGTCAATTCTATCGCTGAGAAGCCGTACGATGTGCGCCGCGCAGAGTTCGAGCAGCATATAAAATCGGGCAAGTTCGCAAGCGAGGATGACGTCCCCGTACCGTTCCAATATACGCGCCTTCCTCCAAACCACGAAGACGTGGTGCGAATGGATCAATGGTCGACGCTCCCCCATAAAAAGGAGGCTGTCGACCTCAGCAAGCTATGGGCGACGCAGAAAAGTGTAGATGGTGAGGCGGTGTCTGACATGGTTAGGGGAGGCGTGAAAGGTGAGCCGCCGCCGCCATCCGCATACCGCGCATTGGATGGCACCATTTATCTTGTTGACGGTCACAAGCGAATGTCTGCGGCAGCAGCGCGGGGCGAGCCTACCGCAGAGGCAATGGTGGTTGGCGCCGACAACGCCAAGGGAAGCGCTCCGGGAGTAGTGGTGAACAGCATGGCAGATGGTGGCGGAATCGCTGGAAGGCTCAAGGCCGCCATGGGCAACGAGGAAGCGTTTACCGCCGAATTGCAGGGCTTGCAGGGCATGAGCGTGCCGGAACTCAAGAAGCTGGCCTCTGATTTCACGGGCGCTCCTGCTCACACCATCAGAAACAAGCAGGACGCTCTCGACGCGATAACTAGGCGTCATCGCAACATCATGGACACGACAGCCAAGGCCCAATTCACAAAGGGATTCACAATCGAGGCGTCTCCCTATGCTTCCGCTCCCGGCCTCGCTGCGAACTCCACACAGCAGCCTAGAGACGCAAGAGAGCTATCCGAGCCGATGCTTCTTGAACTTCTCCGCAAGCTTGAGGAGGGCGCATAGGTGGCTGGTCCATACCCATGGCAGTTGCTTGACGTTCCCTACGACGGGAGAACGGCTGCCGTTCGCTACAACAACCCCGGCGCTCAGTATCCAAGCTCTGCCGCTGCCAAGTACGGCATGGAGGGCTTCGGCGTCATCGGTGGCGGCCACAAGATCGCGAAGTTTCCGACCGAGGCGCACGGCGCTGCGGCAAACATGGACAACTTCGCGCGCAACTATCGCGGGATGCGTCTCGGAGATGCTGTCGCCAAGTGGCGCGGCGGGAACGGCAGCGTCAACGTCCCTGAAGGCTTCGACCCTAACGCCATCGTCGACGATTCATTCATCGGCGACCGTGAGCGCATGACTCAGTTCTTCGACAAGATGGCTAGGCACGAAGGTCGAGGCTCGGCCGGTCCCGTAAATCCTGAAACTTGGCGGCAAGGCTACGACCTATTCCGTGGTGGCCCGCAGGAGCCCCAAGGAAGCCCCGTGACGCCCGTTTCTCAGTCTCCCGTCAGAACTGCCTCAGCACAAGGAAACGACGCCATGCTGCCCATGCTCGCCACGCTTCTAGGAATGGCCGTTCCTGGAATGGGAACTGCTGCAGCCGCAGGTTCAACCATGGCTGGCGGTGGCTCTGCTGGTGCTGGAATGGGTGGCTCTCCCATGGGAGGCGGTACGCCATTCTCTATGGGTGGAGGCGGTGGGGGCGCTCCGAGCGGACCGCAGGGCGACTCTGCCGGCGCGCAATCAGCCATGCGAACCGCCGCAGGCCAGCCGGATCAATCGATGTTCGCAGGCCCCGCTCAGGCACAACGTCCCGTCGATTTGCAATCACTCATGGCATCACTCGCCAAGCGCCAAAAACTAGGCCTCGGAGGCTAATCGATGGGCGTCGAGAACTGGTCCACGACCGCGATCGATAACGCGACGGCGGACCTTCCAGATATCAACTGGAGGGAGGGCCAGTCACCCGGCAGCGTGAACAATTCCGCACGCGCGCTTATGGCTGCGATTGCTGCCTATCGCGATGCGTTTTTCGCAGGCACAGGCACCTATACGTCATCGGCCAACTACGGCGGCACGGACGCTGCGACCATCGCAAAATTCTTGATGGGAAGCACAGGCTCTCCGTCAGCATCTATCGACGCGGCGGTGATTGCTCAGAAGCACTCCAGCGGGGCGCATACGACAGCCGGCAGCGTCAACGCGACCATCTACGCTTCGATCTTCAAGAACAGCACGACGAGCCTTGCGCGGGCCACTGCCGTCTATGGTGAAGCTCAGGATCAGGTCGGCGGGTCCGGTTCGTTCGTCGAGGGTGGGCGCTTCCATGGCACAGTGATGGATACAGGCGGCGCTGGTTATGGCGCCGTTGCCGTCGCAGGATGCGATACGAACGTCGCTTGGGATTACCTTATCGCACTTGAGGGATGGGTACAGAACAACACCGCTGTCGATCAGCTAACACACGCATTCTTCGACAAGGACAACTTTGCCGCTGGCGTTATCGCAACCGGCGAGGGCACGGCCAAGAGTGACGCGGGATTCCTGACCAACCCATACAGCGCCGAGCCGTTCCGCACTGGCTTCCTCGTCGCTGAGGATTCCGTTGACGATACCGCTTTTGCATCACGCGCGGCGACAGTAGTTGGGCTTGATCTCTCTCGTGGCTCGCAGAGCTACGCCGCAATCATCATCCCCAACAACATAGCCATTCGCGCCAGAAACGCAGCGAACAGCGCTGACTTGAATGTTCTGGCCGTCGATGCGTCCAACGTGCTTTTGCTCGGATACGAGGCTGCATCAATATCGATCACGCCAGCAGTTGCTGCGGCCGATATTGACTCCGTTCTGCTCGCGGTAAACGGCGAAGACATCGGCGGCGCATGGACAACAACAACGCCGACCGTCGCAGCAACAAGCGGCACGTTCACGTCCGCCAGCGCTGCGGGCGCATTTAAGAAGATCGGCAAAACGTGCTTCTGGCGTGCGCGCATCACGATCACCACCAACGGCACGGCTGCCGGTGCGATCGTGCTTGACCTCCCGACAATCGCCACTGGTGCCGCGGGCAATGTCAACGGCATCGGCGTGGCGGCGACTGCAAACATTCCAGTATGGTTTCGCGGCGAAGGCACTGCACCAACTCAGGTCTACATCTACAAAATGGACGGCTCCTACCCTGGAGCAGATGGCGAGTTCATCGTTGTTTCTGGCGTCTACAACTGCGGGTGATCACATGAGTATCAGGAACCAAATCGTCACACTTATGCAGCAGCGCGCGTTCCGTCGCGTCTACCAGACGATAGATGGACGCTGGCATCTTTCCGAGGTCGGCGAGGTCGACGGCGAGACGGTGCGAGCGATGATCAAGGACGGGACGCTGGTTCAAGAGTCTTCAAGCAGCTACTCGCTGTCGCAGGATAGAGAAAAATGAGCCTATTTACTTGGTCAAAAACCGCTCTCAGCAATACGGTTGCCGACAGCTCTATCAATTGGCAGGAGGGGCAAAGCCCAGGCTCTGTCAATGGGTCTGCTCGCGCAATGATGGCGGCCACGGCCAAGTATCGTGACGACACCGCAGGCATGATCGCAACGGCTGGCACGCAGCCGACGTACACGCTGACGACCAATCAGACGTTCACGAGCTTGGCGGATGGAATATCCGTCTGCTTCCGCTGTCATTCAGGCAATACCGGATCGAGCGGAGCAACGATCAATGTCGACAGCCTCGGGGCAAAGGCTCTGCGCCAGTATACGACTGTGCACATTGTCGAAGGCAGGTTGATTGCTGGCTCTATCTATGGCGCCACATATCGCCTCTCGACTGACGAATGGATTCTGCATAGCTCATACGGAAGCGCGTTTGATGCGCTTTCGGTAGCTGATGGCAACTTCTACGTCGGCAACGGCACGGCAATCGTTGCAGAGAGCGGCGCGACAGCTCGCGCAAGCCTTGGCCTGCAGAACGTCCTGACCATGATTTCGTCGATGGTCGGCGCTGTCTCCGACTACGCCGGGGCGACCGCTCCGAATGGCTGGCTGCTCTGCTACGGACAGGCGATCTCCCGAACCACGTATGCCGACCTATTTACGGCGATTTCGACCACGTATGGCGTCGGCGACGGGTCGACGACGTTCAACCTTCCTGACATCCGCGGTCGCGTGGTTGCTGGTCAAGACGACATGGGCGGCACGAGCGCGAACCGGCTAACGGATCAGTCTGGTGGCCTCGACGGCGACACGCTCGGCGACACTGGCGGCGCTGAGACGCACGAGCTTACAGAAGCAGAACTAGCGACCCATGACCATCTTCTGACCGCTTCCGGTGGGTCGACCGCGACGCCAGACGCCACCAACTATCTGTCGGAATCCCGCACGGGCTCCGGCGACGCTGCCTATACCGCGCAGGGCCGCGACACGGCTCCTGATCGTGCATTGTCAGGTCCTGCCGGCTCTGGTGACGCTCACAACAACGTGCAGCCTACCATCATCCTTAACAAGATCATCTTCACGGGGGTGTTCTCATGAGCAAGCGAGTTCCGGCAAGCATTCGCAATAAGAATCCGGGGGCTCAGTACCCAGGAGCCGTCTCAAAGCGGTTCGGGTCGACGACCTTCGAAACGCTCAAGTCAAAGGACGGCGTGCACAAGATAGCGACGTTCCCGACCGATGCCCAAGGCGCGGCGGCGATGTTCTATCTGCTCGCAAGCCCGTCCTACGCTGACGGCAAGCGCACGGTTCGGGAAGCGATCACGAAATGGTGCGGCGGCTATTACGTGTCTACGTACCTGACCGTGCTCGAGAAGAAAGCCGGCGTCACTGCCGACACCGTGTTGACGCGCGGCATGGTCTGCAATCCCGAGATCGCAATCCCACTCGCTCAGGCAATGGCACTTCAGGAAGCCGGACAAGCCTACCCCATGAGTGAAGACGAGTGGGCGCAGGCTCATACGCTGGCGCTGCCTACCGCGGCCCTGGAGGCGGTTGCAGCGGTCGATCCGCCAGCGGCTGTAGCTCCATCGCCGACAAACGAATTGCCGCTCAGCAAGCCTGAAACGCGCATCGCAGAGGCGGCAAAGGAAAGCTGGACGATCTGGGGGGCGATCACGGCCGGCGGCACGTTTGTGATGGCGAAGGTCGAAGCCGCCTATGAGGTTCTATCGTCGGGCTTCGACATGGCGCAGACGGTTGCCGGGGCAAAGACGCCGCTGGGCCTCGTCGCATCGGCGGCCAAGGTCAGCACCATAGAGCTGCTCGGCTGCATGACCATCGGCGGCATCATCATCATCATCTCTCGCCGGTTCTCGGCAGCATCGGAAGGGAAGCCCGGATGAGCATCGTAATCGGATGGCTGGCTTGGACTCGGTTCCTGCAGCCTTGGCATATCCTCGTCGCGGCATTCGCCGTGTGGACAGGTATCGTGGGCGTCAAGGCGTACAAGAAAGGCGGTGAGGCCGTCATCGAGGCCAGCAAGCAAGAGGGGAAGAAGAATGAAAAGCTCGCATCCAAAGCACACGAGAAAGCGAAAGCTCCGGGCGCCGCTGATCGTCTCCGCTCTACTAGCTGCCGTGATTGTTAGCGGTTGCGCGAAGTCCTACGTCGTCACCGCCGAGGAACTGTGCCGCTCGTGGCGTCACCAGTCGATCAGCAAAGCCGACAAGCTGACCGACGCCACGGCATCGCAGATCGAAGGTAACAACAACGCCCGGCCGGCTTGGGGTTGCGTGCCTGGGCAAGACAAAGCCAAATCCTGAGAGGGACAAGATGACCGATGCAACACACGGAGGGGCTTTCGTTTCGCGTCGGCCAGATCGATCAGAGAGTCACGGCCTTAGAGCTTACGGTCTCGAAGGTGAAGCATTGGAGCGTGCGATTAGCCGTCATGTTGGCTTTATGGATGTCCGCGCTGCTTGGACACCTGAAAGCCGAAACGGTGGCAAAGCTGATCGCAGTCGTGCTGAAAGGCTCGTGACGTTCCTGTGCTGGACGGCATGGGCAGCCCTAGGCTTGCTCGCCGTCAGGGTGCTCTACTATCTGTGGGTGATGGGGGTTTGACATCTTCGGCGAGGTTGAGATCGTAATCGCCTCAGTGTTGTCTGCTGTGCACCTGAGAATCAGGAACCCGCCGTCTCTATGGAACTTGTAAATCTGCCGAGCTTCCCAGCGTGTGGCTGGCGGGCTCATCTCTAGGCAATGGGCGCGGGCGGCTTCGCGGTACTCGGCGAGACGCTTCGGCTCACTCTTCTCGATGCGAATTTCCATCTTCCCTCCTACCCCTCTGTGCGGGCATCAACGGTTGAGCATCTAGCAGGGCGGGCCGGGCGCTACTCCGGCTGTCGGGAAGGATAAGGCGAGTTCACGGCCTACCTTGCCATCCACACGCTCTGGGGCGCCCCGTGACGACCTCCCCAGCACCATTTCCTAGCGCGCGTGTCTGCTTTCCACGCCGCCGCCCTGCTAGATGCTCATCTTCCCTCCTACCCCTCTGTGCGGGCGCTATCGAAGTTCTCCTACCCTGTGGGGAGGGAGCTAGGTGGTTCAGTGTTCATGCGGCTGGGTCGAACTTGCCCCTTAGGCGCTCGTACTCTTTGCGCTCCCTGTCGAGCTTGTCCTTGGCGTAGGCTAAGGCCTTGGAGATCCTGTTCTGCTGGTCGGCCTCGCTCTCCAAGGCGACGAACTCGATCTTGAGACTGGCGGTCTCGTCGTGGCCGCCATCGAGTTCCAGAGTGACATCCTCGGCGCCCTCTGGAAGATCGGCCGCTATGTAATCAATCAGCCGCTTGAATTCCGGCAGCGTCCACGACGCGTAGGCGGTCTCGTGAAAAGGCCGGTAGGTCTTGTTTTGGCGGTCGCGGAAATTCGCGCCAGCGTAGCTGATTGCTAACTTCTCAATTTCGTCTTCCACCGAAGTGCTCCCTTCTCTAATGTCACAGCCGTGACTTATGAAAATCCTCTACGCGTCGATTCACGATACGTTCTGGCGGCAAACTCACGCCAAACACCAACAAAATCAACTCTACGACGCTTCGCGCTGTACCTTGACATGGTAGGGGTCGTCGGTTCAACCCCGGCACCGCCCACCATCCCAATCAATGACTTAGCGCGCAATTCCGTAAGTTTCTTATAGATCATATGTCACGAGCGTGACTTAACGGTGTTAAAATGGGTGCTCTGGCCTTCCTTCCTGGCCGCCAATTCCGCGTCGATGATCAACTCGCAAAGCTCGTCGACGAATTGATCGAGCGTTGCATGGGTGTTCCGGCTTTTCCCATCCAGGCGTTCGATGTCGTAGTGGTCTTCGTCGCCGGTGAATGCCGCGAACCATTCGCGGGCAAATGTCGCGACTTTCTTGTCAATGCTCATCTCGCCAGCCTCTTGATATGTGCATCGCCAACGCTTGCGACTTCGCTCAACGCCCCACGCTGAAACTCCACGTACACGCTCTCTGTCGTCCTGATGTCGTCGTGGCCTAACATGCGTTGAACTTTCCGCATGTCTATCCCTGCCGCTGCTGCTGACGTCGCCAGCGTGTGACGCAAGGCGTGCAAGCCGAGGAACTGTCCTTCGACACCTGCCCGCTTGAACACGGCCCTGACTGCCTTCTTGGGGCTCCCGACCTTCTTGCCGTGGTACTCGATCACATAGGGACGATTGCCGGCGAACTCCTGGTGCTTGCGCAGCCACACGATCAGCTCGTCGCCGATGTCCACGACGGCACGCCCCTTCTGGTGAGACGTGTCGAGGATGCTCCGCTCGCGCTTGTGGTTGAAGTTGATCACACCGCGTTCGAGGTCAACCCGATCCCACGTCAGGTCGAGGATGGCCTGCATACGGGCGCCCGTCGCCATCGCGATCAGCATGAGCAGCCGGATATGCGGCGTCGCCTCAAGGATGGCTCCCAACAGGCGCACGATCTGGTCGGCATCCAGTGCCGTGCGCCGCGCTTCTCCCGGACTCGGCACCCACACCTTCACGCGGTTGATGTGACCATGTGCGACTGCCCAATTGATTGCCGTCCTCAGTAGAGCGAGTTCGGAATGGATGGTGTCGCGTGCTATCCCCTTGGCTGATCGCTCGACCGCGTACTTGTGGCAGCGAGTGCGCTTTTCGCCTTCGACGATGATCTCGCTCACGAGGTCGCCGGGTTGCAGATGCTCGAAAGTCGCTTTGAGCGCCTTCCATTGAAACCGCATCTTGTCGGAGCGCTTTCCCTCTTTGCGCCGGTCCTCGATGTAGCGTTCCATGATCTCGCCGACTGTCAGCTTGCCATCCTGTGCGAGCGCCGCATCTCGGCTTCGCACCCACAACGCAAACGCTGCCCTCGCCTCGCCTACTGACGCAGAGAACGGGAGACCGATCCGGCCGCGCGCTCGGCGACCTTTGTCGTCCCAGAAGGCAAACCATCCCTGCTTGGTTCGCATGAGGCCATACTTGCCGACGGTATCCGTTGCCCTTCGAACCATGCCAACAAGTCACTCCCCTTGATCCTCAATACCTTCGCTCCGAGACGATACGCAGTAAGACGGCCTTCCTTGATCTGCGTCTTGATGAAGGTCAGCTTGACGCCCACTAGTTCCGCCGCCTCAGCGGGAGTGTAGATGCCGTTGTGGGATATCTCTGTCATGGCGCAGCCTCTGCGGGCGTGTCTGATTCAGGTGTGACGCCAGCGGCGCTAGGCGCCTCGGCTGCGCTCAAGCCGCGCGGCTGGTCTGGGATTTCCTTCATGTGTTCGTTGCCGATGGCTTGGTAGAGCTTGAACAAAGCGTCGGCCGCGTCTTGCGCTAAGTCCATCCACGCTGGGTTTTGCGCAATCGCTGGGTGGTCACACAAGTTCGAGTCAACGGCAGCGGCAAAAAAGCTCGCCATGTGCAGCGCCTCGTGGCAACCGTGACTGCCCGGCGCGAAGTCTTTTTCCTCTTGCGCGCGCAGCGCAGGCGAAAGCCCCGTGGGCTGAGCCGTCACATCCTCATTCATTATTCGTCCCTCTCGATGGCCACGCGGACGCTGGTTCGTACTGAGTGCACAGGTCGCAATCATCATGCCTGATGTCGAAGCCGCCGTGTCGACGCTGTATCGATGGCGGCAGCGGTTTGAAAGTTTCAAGCCACTGACATGTGTATTCCTCTGGGAGATCGACGCGGCTCTCTCGATCGTGAGGCTGCCCGCCGACCTCGAACATCACCTGAATGTGGAAGCAGTGCTTGCAGGTTCCGAGACGGCTCATCTCTGTTTCCTTCTCGAGTTGCACCATCCAGCCAGCGATCCACCTATGGCCAGAATTACGGCCGCGTAGAACATCGACGATTGACCGAGCCACACCCCGCAAATCATTCCGGCGTACCCTGCGCACACGATCGAAATAGCCAGCAGTCGTGTTGTTGCTTTGCTCATTAATCTATCCCTCATCTGAGGCAGGGAGAGCAGAGCGGGCACGACGGAAGTCACCCAACAAGAACGTCAGACGCAGATCGTTGCTATGAAGCCCTGCGACGATTGATGACGTATCCTGTTGATGCGACCAGTTGCCCTTAAGCGCTTCAGCAAACGGCTTCAGCGCTTCCTGTAGTCTCGCCCTCTCAGCATCGAGAGCGATAAGGAGGGAGGCGGCTTCACGGCTGACTCTGGAGATGCTTCCACACGCAGCTTCTAGCGTCGGCGGAATTGACGTGTCGTCGCCGTCAGCATAGGCGGTGACCCAGATCGCTTGCGTTTTCAAGCTCTCGACCATTTCCCCTACCTCTATCGAGGGGGTTGGTTTGACAGCTTCGGCGCTGGTAGGCGCCTCGCTTATCGCCTTTGGCGATGTAGTGAAGAGCGGCACTATGGTCACCAATCCCGCGTCAGCATCAGCGACAATCGGGCTCCATTGCAGCCATCGGCTGATGGGGCGTGAGTTGGAAAAAGCCATGTACGCAGTTGGCTTCCCTACATCGCGCTCTTGCGCGATAGCCGAAACAGCCGTGCTGTGAGGCGTCGATTCATCTGTCATCTCATCCCCCTATGATCTAACGGAGCGGCGACCTGAACCCCGAAAAGGCCGCCGCCACTGTACCGTCGCCCTCTGGACGGATTCCTGAATTAGTTGGATAGCCTGGTCTATGTTGACGATCTCGCCGCGGGCTCGTGCTCTGCGGAATGGCGAGAAGTCTTTTTCAGACACGTCCACGATCAGATCCTTGGCTCTTGCGAGAGTGATGGCGAGCTTGCGCTGTTCTGACTTGGTCATGCCCGCCACCCCGGAGACGAAATGCGAGCAATGTCACGATCGAGAAGCTCGACAACGCGAGCCCATCGCTGATGGTCCCTGATGTCTTTGGAGTTGTTTGCGATCCGTCCTGCGAGGTTTCGATCCATTAAAGCCTTCATCAGATAGTTCCATTGGCGCACTGGCAGGTGGCTGAAGTCGTCGATGTTCAGTTGTTTTTCCATACGATGTCCCCGTTCATTTTCCGCCAGCCGCGGAAGCCCCGCTTTGTCTTCATGGCCCCTGAGTGCTTGTCTCGAATGCGCTTTGTCTTGGCGATTGCCTTGACGTCTCCAGACGTCTTGGCGCCATGACAATTTCCGCAAAGCGGTTCGCAGTTGCCAACGCTGTTGGCTCCGTTCACCGCGTCAGGAATGCGGTGATCAAACTCAATGCCCGTCGCTGGCGTCAGAGGTATGCGGCAGCTACAGCAGCAGCCTCCAGAGCGCTCCAGGGCTTCCGCCTTCGTCTTGCGGGAGAATTCCTGTCTCATACTTTGAGAGCCCTGTAGTTGGCTTGCTCTGAGCGCCACGTCTCGATCTTGAGTGCCGCGGCCTCACGTAGAGCGCGCATCTTCTCGTACTCAGCAGCGGCCTCTGCTTCCTCGTTGATGCCTTCGAGATACTTTTCGCTCGCCCTTGCTTCGGCCCGCCGCTTTGTGTCGCTGCTCTGGTCGGATCGAAGGGTAAGAAGCGCTTCGATGTGCGAGAGCATGTGCTGGGCCTTGACGAGACGGCCCTTGCACTGGCCCATTTGCTGCGCAGAATCCCGCAGCCAATCGAGGGCCTTCTCTAGTTCTTCCTCTGTGACGATGCGCTGGCGGTTGCTCATGCTCGCGCCCTCTCAGCAGTCTTGAGGTCGTCGAACATGATGCTGTAAGTGTCCTCAAGAAGCTCGAACCAGCGCGCCGGAAGTGTCTCCACTTCGGTCCAGTGCTGCTCTTTGAGCGCCATGAGATGATCGACGCTCGTCGCCGTCTCGAATGCGACTTTGATCGCGTTGAATTTCTCGGTCGTGCCGTCCTTCTTGGCGGCCGACGATGACTTGCGCTGCTTCGGTCCACCGTTGCCGTCATCGTCTTCGTCGCGGGTGACGATGTTGAGCAGAGCGCTTGCCGTGTATCGCTTGCCGTAGCTGGTCGAAGATCCGATTGCCTGGATGGCGTTCTTGCTGCCCGTCGTGTCGGCAGGAAGGTCGAACGCCGTTTCCTCTCGGTGTCCGTCTCTATGCGCAAGGATGGCGCGGACGTTGATCTTCCCGGTCTCATTCGACACGCGGAACCGAATAGAAAAACCGTGCTTGCCAAGCACGGGAAGGATCTTCTCAACGATGTCTTCCCATCGCCCGTACTTGCCGTTGTGAGACGTCCCCTGCTTTTCGATGACCGGCATTTCCGGCTGCATCGCAGCGAACGCCGCATCGAACGCTTGCCGAGCACGATCAGCTTGGACGCGCTGATAGAAGCTGAATGTCTGCTCTACGCGCTCAATCGAAATGCTGGCATCGGTTGCCATGCGCTCGATCATCGACATGATCGCTGCGGTTTCGCTGGCGACGACTGGCTGCGGAGCAAGAGCGGTGCTAGCGCTGGTTCCGGTTGCGTATGCGTGTGCTACTTCACTCATCACTCTGCCTCCACCTTCTCACTCGAGAAAATTTCATTCAGCAAAGTCGAGACGCGGATCAGCTTCAGAGCGTCGTCGGCTGCGCCGTAAAGGTTGAGCCTGAAGTCACCGATTGAGAGCGTGAGAGTGGAGAACGGCAAGCCGACAACGTGAGTCGCCACCTTCGCCTCAAACTCTTGGCCGTCAGGGTGAATGTCGAACGTGCCGCGCATCTCTCACTCCTCAGTCGTAGTGGTTATGGTCGAATGGCTGCATCTGCCTCACGCCCCAAACGATCACGCCGACAATGCAGACGAGAGCGATGAGAACGATTGAGCCGAGAAGGCCTGTGGTCATTCCCATGGGTCGCGTTCTAGGATTTCCTGTCGCGTGTCTTTGCATCCGACGTGGTAGCCGATGCAGAAACCAAGCAATGAGAGACCCGCGCCGATCATCGTCAGGACGATTGCGAGGATGCTCATGAGTGCAGCCCAAAGCTGATCATGTTGTCCCGCTGCTCGTCGGCACGGTTGCCAATGCGAGCCTCAACGATGTAGGTGGCCCACTCGTCGTCGATGTCGTGGCGGTCTTCGTTCAGGATCTGGAGAAGGATCGTCTCGTACAGCTCGGACGTGTCGGAGAGCGTGAACATCTCCCACTTGCCGCGCTCGCGAACGCCGCTGATTTGGATCTTGGAGACCGTCCAGTCGTCGTGAATGCCGGAGCCTGTATTTTCCTCGATCGTGGCAATGCCCTCGATCGTCGCAAGCCAGAACTCGCCTTCGTAGATGTCGTGTTCAAAAGGCCATTGCATCGGTCTGTCCCCCAGGCTGGTGATTTGCCTAAGTTACATTCCGTAACCCGTCATGTCAACAAAAAGTAACCCGCGCGCACAAAAAGTATGGCGCGGTAAATTTTATCCACAGCTTCTATAGGAACTTGTTCACAGCTTGCGAATGTGGCGCACGGCTCTGCCGACGATCACAGCCCCGTCATCCGTCGATCCCTTAACCGTGGGGAAGAACGAATTGAGCGGTACAAGCTCGAATGCGGTGAGCTGGCTGTGCTGCAGTGGGCGGTACTTCCTGAACATCGCTTCGTTACCGACGACGGCGAGCACGAAACAGCCAGGCTCGGGCTTCGCGTCTGGATCTATCACCACGACATCGCCCGCGGCGAAGCTGTCAGCCTCTTTAGACAGCATGGCCGTGCCGCCTATCTCTATGGCGAATGCACGCGGGGAAATGTCAGGGGACGAATCTATCGTTATATCCCTGTCAGACTTAGGTTTTTTGCCGCGCGCCACGGCTACGAGCGAGTCAACATCGATGGTATCCATAACGGGCACCCTTTTGATAGGGACGCGAGCCGTATCTGAATCAGCAAGTGGGATGTCCTGTTCCCCCGTGAGTATCCATCCAGCGCTAACACCGAATGCTCTGGCGTACTCAAGTGCCGCCTCCAGCTTGAACTGCCTGCCCCCCGACTCATGACTTTTGTACGTCTGCTCTTTCCAGCCGTGGGCTCTTGATGCCGCCCTAGGCCCCTTGAACCCTGCATTCAATCTTGCACGCACTAGTCTATCGCTTGGAGTGTTCATTTGTCACACATCAAGTTGCGCTGGCAAGTTACATCGGGTTGACAAATCGGGTTACGCACCGTAATCTGCGTCGCATGTACCAAAGCCATCGGGACATCATCGGCGCTTGGCCTAGCCTGTGCGAGTTCGCGCGGGACATCGGCGTGAGGGAGGGGACGGTCAAGTTGATGCGTCATCGTTCGTCAATCGCGTCGTACTACTGGGTGGACGTCGCCAAGAAGGCAAAGCGTCGCAAAATCAAGGGCGTTACGCTCGATGTGCTCAAGCGTTTGTCGCCCGTGAAACGGGGTCGCGTCGATCATTCGACGTCTACAGGGTACGCAGCGTAATATAATCCCCGCACTAGTTGTATGCAATTGATTGATTTTGTTCACGTTTTGTACAGTGAGTGACCGCGCCAGCGGTGAGCAGATGGGCCTCTGCCTATGAACGGCAGCGGAGGGGGTCAGGGCCCGTTGCGGCACGCCTGCCCGTGCCGACCATCTGCTCTCCCCTGCCGCGATCCGCAGCGAGGCAGGGGACTTCATTGACCGTTTGCGAAAAGCACCACGAGGAAAAAGTACTGCACGCCTATGGCATACGCAGGGGGAGGCGTCGCTATGGACCCGTGTGCAGGAGTTGCCTTGCCGAGCGCGGAAGGCGTGCAAACGCCAAGAAGCGCGAATGGGATGCTCGCAACCGGGAGAAGCGGGCAGCCCACAAGATGGTCGAAAGAGCACTGGCCGCCGGCGCGCTAGTCAGCGAGCCATGTGCCAAATGTTCCGCTGAGAAGGTGCACGCTCATCATCGTGATTATTCGATGCCCCTCTCTGTGATCTGGCTTTGCGCTCCGTGCCACAAGCAGGAGCATTTGGTGTCAGTAGAGTAGTCTCCCTAAGACCAACTCCCCAGGGCGGACGGCACTCTGTCCTGGGGTCTTTTCGGGGGAATTTATGCTCGAGTTAGGTGGCTTGTTTTTGAAAGCCCTGAGCTTGGGCATGTTGGGGGTACGGCCGGCCAATCCGCCTGTGCGGGGCGATGCGCCTCAAGCAGTGGCCGACCGTACGGTGGAGGTTGGGGAGGCTGGTTGCCCTCCAAGGCCCGTCTCCCCGCCTCTGCCGGCATACGCCGCGGCCTGTCAGTTTGTTTCGTTCCTGCGTGCCGAGGGATTGACCGGCGAAATAGCCTGGTCGGGACCGCGGGGGATCTGGAACCTGTACCTGTGGCACTGCGACGAGGACGGCCAGACGCCTATAGCTGAAAACGCCCTTGGGGCAGCTCTAGGCCGACTCCTTGTCAAGACCCAGGTTCGGGACCGTTCCAAGGGGAAGTTGCGTCGGTTGACCGCTTACGTGGTCGCATAACGAAAGAACCCCTCAGGTTGGCGCCTGAAGGGTTCGGAAACTGGGTTGGCGGTTTGTGGGTCACTTGGCGGTGACGAGTGGTGGACAGGACCGGTAAGTCGAATCACACCAGCGATACGTGGTTATTTACCACCATCGCTGGACAGATGCAACAGCATTTTGAACGCGAGCGGTGGATAAATGGTGGACCATACACACAACGGCGGACCGCCGATCGAGGATGACCGGGCCGGTAATTGGTTCGCTGTCAGCCGTGAAATCTTCTCCCATCCCATCGTCGGCGTCGGTGACAGGTCGTACACCGACCTAGAGGCTTGGTTGTCGCTACTAGCGATGGCCTCCTACGAGCCCCGCCGCGCCATGAACAAGGGGACGGTTATCGTCCTCGATCCTGGCGATCTGATGGCGGCCCATTCCTACCTTGCGACTCGCTGGAAATGGACCGCGGACAAGGTGCGCTGGTTTCTGAAACGTTTGCAGAACGAAGCGATGATCACTCGCCACTGCGCCAACCATCCCACCAAGCGCAACACCAACCAAATCCAGATCGTAACTATATGTAATTACTCAAAATATCAACTTATGCAAGAGGCCGAACACCAAGCAAAATCCCAGGCAAAGCACCAAGCCAACACCAAGCCAACACCAAGCCAACACCAAGAAATTAACACACTAACAAATAAACAATTAGAAGAAGGTAATACCCCCCTACCCCCCAAGGGGGGCACGCCTCTCGAATGCCTACGGGCATTTGAGGCTTACAATTCGCTGGCCTTGCGGGTGGCAATTCCCCAGGCGGCAAAGCTCACCCCAGACCGTCAGCGCAAGATCTCAGCTCGGCTGAAAGAGTACGGGCAAGACGGCTGGGACAAGGCACTTGCCAATCTCGAGCGCTCAGCCTTCCTGACCGGCACCAACGACCGCGGCTGGCGGGCAACGCTCGACTTCCTGCTTCAGCCGGCGAGTTTCTCGAAACTCCATGACGGAGGCTACGGCAACGGACGGCACGCCAAGTCGCCGATCACGATCAGCCGCCACCCCAACGAACCAGACGCGAAAACCAAGGAAGGTTGGCTCCGTGAAGCCGGCCTGATCCCGGAGGGCTTTTGATGACCAAAGTTCGCTACAGCGCTCAGGAAGAACGCCAAAAGCGCGAAGACAAGCCGGCGCGTGCATGGATCGACATGACGCCAGACCGCGCAGACAGCATGGCCCGCCACTACGTCGGCGGCAGCCAGCGCTGCGAGAAGACCGGCGAAATCGAGCCCATGACCGGCGTGTGGGGGTCTCGGTTCAAGGATCACCCGTGGGCCATCCAGTCGGAGCGCGAAGGCTGGGCGAAAGAGCTGCGCCAGTGCTGCGTGCTCGGCGTCAAGCAGCGGCTCATGGCTGGCGTGAAGATCGACGAGATCCAGATCGGCGACCTCATGCCGGAAAAACGCTTGATCGACTATTGGGCGGATCAGGCTCGGCGCGAACTCGAGGCGAAGGCATGGCGCGAGGCGAACATGGGGCACCGCTCGCTCGGCGGACTAGCCCGCTCAATGCCGGGAGTGGATCGATGAAACTCCGCCAACTCAAGCGCTCCGACATCGCCTGGCGCTACGTCCAGCCTTCCAAGGTCGAAGACTACGCAACCCGTGGCTGGAGGGAAGCAATCCCCCAGCCTGAAAACAAGTTCTACGTCCTCATGATCAAGGAGCCGAACCAATGAACCACTATGTGACGCCTGCAATCGCGAAAGAAACCTTGGGAGTCAGCTTGCAAACCTTGCGACGGTGGGCAAAGGCTGGTAAAATCAAACACTTCCGCACGCCTGGGGGGCAGTTCCGGTATGATCTGGCCTCGATGGGAATCGCTCCGGTTGCAGTTCGCCCCGTTGAAATCGCCCCGGCGCCCGTCGTTCCCCGTATCGTTTCCCGCCCCGTGGAGGCCCCGCCAGCGGCCAAACCAATGCCACAGGCACCAATCCAGCCTAGGCTTGATCCTGCGGCTCTGAGACGTGCTGTAGAGGGATTGGCTATGGCTTCGAGAGTTTAGGAGGTGGACATGACAGCTTCGGAACCGGGTTCCTCGCCTGCGCTGCGCGCGCAAGTGAATGTTGAGGAAATGGCGTTCGCTCTTTGGGAGACTGATCCGTCAACAGTCGGCACGCCATGGTCGGCAGTGGACGATGACACGAGGCTGGTCGTGAAGTTGCGTGCTCTCGCCATCATTCACAAACTCGACGAGCCGCGCGGCTTGAGCGCAATCGAGGAAGCGTCTTCCGAAGGCGTCACATCATGACCACCGGCCACCGCCCCAAGACCAAGGGCTACACCGTCAAGATAATAGACGGTAAGCCTACGCTTGTGAGGAAGATCACGTTTAGAACTTCCATAGCCCAGAGGAAGGCAGCCCGTAAGGTCCAGAAAGTCGTGATAGGCAAGAGGCTGGTATGACAGATGAGCAGCATTGGCCAAAGCGTGACGGCTCTAGGGTCATCTGCGAGCTTCGCGCAGGCACTCGCATAACCAAATACAACGGCTGGATAATTGCAGTTCACCCCGAGGAAAAGCCTCTCATCATTCATCAAGACGGCACAGTCGAGATTTTAGAAGCGCCAGCAGATGTGATTGCTGGCATGATCGAAGCCGGGTCGTGAGGGGAAAGAGGCTGGTATGAGCTGGTTCTTGCTAGGGCTGATTGCCGGCGTCTTGTTGACGATCTGGCTCGTGTCAGTTGATGCGATCGTGATCAAGAAAGAAAAACCCCCGGCCTGAGCCGAGGGTTGAGGTTTTTGTTGGCGTCACCAAAAACTAGGCCGTCGCTTTCCAAGCCTTTAGTGACACCATCACGAACTTGCCGATGGTCACCTCGTCCAGCAAGTGAGCAACTTCACGGCGACGCTTTGTACTCTCGCCACCGCAAACGCCCATTGCCTCGGCAAGCTCGGTATTCGTCATTGGCTTGCCAGCAACTTCAAGAGCCGACAGGACCGGATGCTTGCCGGCAACTGACTGCCTGAGCTGGACTACATTGGCCGGCAAACGTGCTGGCAAACGATCTTCTTTCCGACGCTTGCCGCCTTTGGGCGGGTCGTTTTCCGGCAAATCACCCTTCAGCAAGCGTAGTGCTTCAGGATCGAAGGCAAACGACGTTTGCTTGGTGTCGGCAAGCGTCGAGGGCTTCACTTTCCGATGCTGAACGCCGAACCCGAACAGGAAGATTGCCCCCAGCTCGAGGAACAGCGGCAGCACGAACGGCTCGAACGTGTGAACCGCCTTCTTTGCCACATCAGCCCGGAAGCCCAGAAGGGCCGCCACGGCTGCAACGCGATCCGCCTTGCTGTCTACCGGAGCCGGGGCTTTGTGGGCCTCGGCGTCCTTCCTCAGCTTCTCGGCGTAGGCAAGCCGCTGGTCACGGGTGAAGGTGACACCGCGGCACTTGGGGCCAAGGCCCGTCTTGCACTCATTGGCAACCCAGCCTTCGGCCTCGGCTGCGAGCTTGTTCGCCTTGTCGAGGTTCGTCAGCAGGGAAGCGTACTGGTCGACGTCCTTAGTTGCAGAGCTTACCTTGGCGTCACGGCTTTCGGCGCGACGGCCCATGGTTTCGGAGATCACGATCGAGGATCCGAACACTGCGAGCGCAAGGAACGCGGTGCACGAAACGATCTTGAACTCCTTCAGAGCACGAAGCGACTCGTGCCCAAACAGGATGGTGAGCCCTACGAGCGGGATCATCATCGAATGGTCGTAGGTCCACCCGGTCTGCTGGGCGTCCCTTGTCAACAGCGCGATTGCAGAACCAGCCGCAATAGCACCGCCGATGGTTGAAGCGAGCGAATTGATGTAGTATCGGCTTTGCATGGTCGTCTCCTAGTCGTGATAGGGTTCGATCTAGGCCCGGCTTGGCGCTACGAACGCCTCGTCGGGCCGGCTTATTTTAGGGCCTTCTACGCCCTCAGCCTCCCGTGGCCTTTCGGCTGGGAGGCGAGGTATTGAGTATGTGACGGCTCACTCCACGGGAGTTTCGCCTAGCGCTTCGCGCTGTAGTGAAGCACACACATCGATGGCATCTGCAAACTGACGCAGGCACGACGCCTTCTCGCCGTCGCATCCTTCCTTGCTATCCGAACGCGAGCACACAAAGGCGTTGGTGTCCCACTCAGTATTGCCGTGTTTGCAATCGCGGCCGCAGTCGATCTCGTCGGCGATCTCACGCAACAGCTTAGGATCGGGCGGATACTTGAACTGAAAGAGAGCGTCACGCGCCTCGAAATAACGCTGGCGCCAATCCACTTTATCGGCGGAGCCGATAGCCGAAACAGCCGCGCTGTGAGGTGTCAACCCACTCCCCTCATCTGAGCGGGGAGAGGGGGGAGCAGCGGCTATCATCGTCTCGTAAATGTCTTCGATGTCAGCGTCGCAGATGTCGACTATGCCCGGCAGCGTCATGCGCGCTTGCTCGACCATCTCGTCAGATGCCTTGCGCGGCACCATCACGTAATCAGATATGACGCCATCACCACTGCTAGGTGGCTCGGCTGCTGCAGCCGGCATGACGATCCCGCGCCGCTCAATCTCGCGAACGATTTGGTTGGCAAGCGATGCGCGCTGTAGGTCGCCCATCTCTTTTCCCCACATGTCCGTGATGACATAGAGCGCGGCGGCGAATAGCTTACCGTCCGTATCCTTATCCATCTTCAAATCCTCGTCGTCCATTTTCCGTTTAGCCTTTTGCCTGGAGAGTTGTGGCGGGGTCTCCCCCGCCACTCCATTCCTTTATCTCCGGTAGTTCACGATCTCCCTGGGGTGGTCCGCGTCCCAGATGTCTCCGATCCAGATCCCATTCGCCTTGGCTTCGATCGCTTTCCTGTGCAGGTCCGTCGCTTCGTCCAGGCTGATGTGATGCTTGATCGTCTTGGTCTGGTCTGCGTTCTCGATGATGATTGAGTAGGTCATTTTCCGTTTCTCCCATTGTGAGACCGGACTGCCCGGTGCTCATGAAGTAAATGTAGCGCATCGTAGCGCATCCGTCAAGCGCTACAATTGTTATCCACAGAAATCATTTTGCTAGACTTTGCCACAGACTGCGCTACATTAGTGCCATGTCAAAGACAGTTCCCCTTAGCCACAGGCTAGATCCTGACCTCAAAGCGGACCTCCAGGCGTTCGCCGACGAGGATTCGCGTAGCCTCACCAACTACATAGAGGTCGTGCTGAAGGCGCATGTGAAGGCCCGCAAGGCTGCGGCCGGTGTCTCTAACGTGCTGAAGATGTCCAAATGAGAGCCAACGCCAAGATCTACATCCTCCACGGCGACAATGGCCTGGTCAAAGTCGGCCACTCCACCCGGGTGGAAAAGCGGATCAAGGAGATCCGCGGCGTCGCTGGCATCGCGCACCTTACCGAGATCAAGGCCAACGCCGAGCTCATCGAGCGGACAGCCCATCGGCTGCTCAAGCTGGCGGGAAAGCACGTCAAGGACGAATGGTTCTCGGCCACGGTCGCTGAGGCACTGGAAGCCATTGAGCGGGCCGAGAGGATAGCTGAGGGACTCGAGCTAGGGCTCGACAGGATGCCGCCCAAGCCGGCAACCGGGCACCACGTTACGCTCTATCTCAGCAGCGAGACCATTGAGCGGATTGATCGGTGCCGGAGAATGCTGCCGGCGATGGTAACGCGAACCGCTTTCATCAATGCGGCTATCGATCACTGGATAGCTGAATCTTGTAAAATCAAGTAAATTATGTTAGTTGCATCAGTGGTTTGCGTGGCTGCGTAAAGTCACGGACTGACCATCTGTGGTAGAACGCAACTATTCGCACCGCCTCGGGTCCGTATTTGCTTCCCGACAAGTCACTCTCTCGCGTCGAATACAGGGGCAGGATTGGGGTCCTGCCCCGTTTATCCACAGGGGAATTCATGGCCACGGTGAAGGTCTCGATTTATAACCACAGCGGCGTCGCCAATTACACGGCAGACAGCTTCGTGGTTCTCAAGCAGCCATACATCGCTCGCGAGATCGTAGAGGCCAGCATCGCTGCGCCGACGAACACGAGCCCCAAGCTCACAGAACTTGGCACGACCAAGCTGCTGCACGTCCAGATCGAGCCAGGCTATACCGTGGCTATCGAACTGAACACGAACGCCCGCAATCAGCCGGCCGACAAGGATAGCCCTCGCTACAAGGGCAATGTGATTTTTGAGGCGACCGTAGGTTGCACACTCAGCATACTAGCGATTGCAGTCTGATGCCCAAGAAGCGCATCGCTGACATGAACCGCTCAGAGCGCATCCGCTACAAGGAGCTGGAGCAGCAGCGAGAGCGCAGGTTCAGACGCAAGATGGCAATAGCTGACACAGCCTACCAGCCGCCAGCACACATCACTCTCCACCCTGTACCATCCCTCCAGACACCGACTGACACAGGCTATTTAGACTATCGCGAAGGGCTCAAGTTGCAGCGCCTAATTGAACAACGTCTGACACTGGCTGACACCGATGGATGAATCAAAGAAATCAAAGGGCAAGAATTCATCAGCATTGCCCGTGCTCGACCCTGTGTCAGAGCCAGTGTCACCCTGTGTCACGCCTACGGAGTAACATAATGCAGATTGATCCTCACGTCATGGTGACTGTGGCATTTCTTGCAGGCGTGGCCGTGGGGTCATTCCTCACTTGGTTTGCCGTTATGCGTGTCATGTACAAGCTCAATGAAGAGTGGGAGCGCACCCTCAATGAGCGCTGATACAACAGGCAAGAAAGAGCAAGTTGGAAAGCCGTTCGTCAAGGGCGTCTCTGGCAACCCTGCTGGCCGCCCCAAGGGCTCCAAGAACAAGCTCGGCGAAGACTTCATCTCGGCGCTTCAGCAGGACTTCGAGGCTCACGGCGTGGCCGCGATTCAGGAAGTCAGGGAGACCAAGCCAGCGGACTATCTCAAGGTGATCGCCGGCATTCTGCCCAAGGAACTGAACATCACTAAAACCACGGTCGAGGAGCTTTCTGACGATGACCTCGCTCGCGCTCTCGCTACCCTGCAGTCCGTCATTGCTGCTGAAGCAACTCGAACGGGAAGCGACGAGAAGACGAAACACTAACCGGCTCAACTTCTACACGCCGTACAAGAAGCAGATCGAGTTCCACACCGCGGGCAAGACGCACTCGGAAAGGCTGTTCATGGCCGGAAATCAGTTGGGCAAGACCCTCTCAGGTGGCGCCGAATGGGCGATGCACCTGACCGGGCGCTATCCTGATTGGTGGGAAGGCGCTGTGTTTGAGAAGCCCGTGACCATGTGGGCGAGCGGCGTGACCGGCGACAGCACTCGAGATAACCCGCAGCGCGTGCTCGTTGGCCCGCCGACACAGCAGGAAGCCTGGGGAACCGGCATGATCCCCAAGGATGCGCTTGTGGACTGGGATAGAGCAATGGGCGTGCCCAACCTGCTCGACAACGTGACAGTAAGATGGGGCGGCGGTGGAGATGTTTCTAATGTATCCACGCTGAGCTTCAAGTCTTACGAGAAGGGCCGAGAGAAGTGGCAAGGCCCGACGCTGGATGGGGTATGGTTCGATGAAGAAAGTCCGCTTGACATCTATACGGAAGGCTTGACGAGAACCAATAGAGGCCAGTTGGGACAGTTCGTAATCATGACATTCACTCCGCTCATGGGTATGTCGGAGGTTGTGAGCCTGTTTTTGCTTGGGGAACAACAGTGAACGACAAGACGAATTTCAGGCGCGAACGAGTCGAGAAGCTGCTGCATGAACTTCGCTACGAGATTGAGCGCGGCATGATGCAGAACGAGATCGACGAAACGCTAGGTTTTCAGTTCGTCGTGCCCGTTTCACGCAGCATCAATGATGGAGTCGTGTTCTGCGAGTTTAGAACAAGGCCGATGCACCGCGGAGTCGCGCTTGGGCAAGGATACCACGAGCCTAAGCTGAAGGTGATTAAATGACCCGCTCCGTCACCAGCATGACGATTGATGACGTCGAGCACTACAGCGAGGCTGAGCGCGCATCTATCATTGCGAGCTATCCACCGCACGAGCGCGAGGCTAGGGCCAAGGGCATTCCGACCATGGGCTCGGGGCGGATCTTCCCGGTCGAGGAATCGCTGATCACCTGCCAGCCCATCCAGATTCCCAAGCACTGGCCTCAGATCGTCGGCATGGACTTTGGCTGGGATCATCCGACCGCTGCTGCTGCTCTTGCATGGGATCGAGACACTGACTGCGTGTATGTCCGCGCCTGCTATCGGCGCAAGGAGGCTGTGCCTGCGATTCACTCGGTTGCCATCTCGGCTTGGGGCAAGTGGATACCTGTGGCCTGGCCTCATGACGGACTGCAGCACGACAAGGGCAGCGGCGACCAGCTCAAGGAGCAATACAAGACCCACGGCCTGCAAATGCTGGACGACAAGGCCGAGCACGCCGAGGGCGGGAACGGTGTCGAGGCTGGCCTGATGGAGATGCTCGAGCGCATGGAGACGGGGCGGCTGAAGGTGTTCGCCGGCCTGAATGACTGGTTTGAGGAATTCCGCCTCTACCATCGCAAGGACGGCAAGATCGTCAAATTGCGAGACGACCTGATGTCCGCCACTCGCTACGGCGTGATGATGCTCAGGGAAGCCCGCACGGCTCCGAGTGAATACAAGAAGCGCAGCAACGTAGGAGGTTCTGCATGGTCGGCTTGAGGAGAACGACTTTGGTAGTCGTTGGCTACTTGGGTGGCTACGTGTTGGGGAGCGTTAATGCGGATGTCATGTCCATATGGATTGCTGGGGTTGTTTTAGCGATGGCATCTCTTGTTGATGCGAAGCGTGGTGGAGGATCGGCATGGTCAGCTTGACAGCTTGTTGGAGGGATTGGGCATGAGTGAGCCGAAGCACATTAGGAACATTCGTGAGGGCATGGAGCCGATCGTGGCGGATGCGGCAGACAGACTATTCAAGAGGGCCGCGATTGAATCGGCCATCAGCCGTTGGGAGAAGCGCGCGAAGTCCGAAATGTATTTGGACGACTTCCTGCATCCGAAAGCCCGCTTCTGGCTGATTGAAGCCATCGAATCCCTACACGCGCAGAGTGCACCAGAGTCGAGTGAGGTCGAGTCGAGTCGAGTGGAGTCGACGCAGATGCTTATGGCAGGGAAGCGTGACCCAGCCGTGGCCGACATCAACGACATTCAGCCGCGCCGCAAGAAAGGTCACTGACCATGGCCACGCACGACCCCAGCATGGATCGCACGGCAACAATTGTTAGTGAGGCCTTTCACGGCTCGTGCGGCGCCCGCGTACAGCTTCTGAAGTTCGAAGTGACGGGCAACATCGTTGAGTTCACCTACCAGAAGGAAGGCGCGTCCAAGCCCCACTGTATTGGTGTCAATCTCGCTCGGCAGCGTGCCGGGGAAACCATCGAGGATGCGGCGCGTAGCGCCGGTCTCTGCGCCAAGGGAATATGACCATGGACGGACAACTCGCCGAAGACGTAGAGCCGACAGGCGAGCCGTCCAAGCTCGATACGGATGCTCTCTATCTGAACCTGAAGAAGTGGTTCATCGCGGATATGGAGCACAGCTCCGAGTGGAGGCGCCAAGCCAAGGCAGACTT
>Ga0181352_1000081_pt1 | contig 41486 bp, 62 predicted proteins | sample Fa13VDMLBSN_FD_130103 | JGI IMG/M metagenome (GOLD analysis project Ga0181352, IMG submission 130103) | Freshwater viral communities from Lake Michigan, USA - Fa13.VD.MLB.S.N | ecosystem: Environmental > Aquatic > Freshwater > Lake | place: USA: Michigan | collected 2013-09-23 | reverse complement strand
TTTGCCGAGAAGAACGGTCTTGCGGGTGCAATTGACATTGTGGACTTGAAGCCGATCTACGAGGCGCTGCGGGCGGCGTATGAGTCGGTGCAACAGGTACTGCAACAGGTCTATGACCTGACGAGGATTTCGGACATCATTCGCGGGCAGTCCAATGCCAATGAAACGGCCACCGCGCAGCGCATCAAGGGACAGTACGCTAGCTTGCGCTTGAAGTCGATGCAGACCGATGTGGCGTTGTTTGCTTCGGCTGCGCTGCAATTGAAGGCGCAGATCATTTGTGGGAACTATGCGCCGGAAACAATCTTGAAGATGGCCGCTGCACAGGAATTCAAGCCAGAAGATCAGCAGTTGATCCCGCAGGCGATGGCGCTGTTGATTGGCGAAGAACGCATGGCCGATCCGGTCAATGGGCCGCGTGGCAAGAACCCGATGCGTGACTTCCGCATCGAAATCAACGCCGACACGATGGTTCAGATTGACGAGGAAGAAGAAAAGACCAAGCGCATCGAGTTTGTTGCTGCGATTGGCGCTTATCTTGAGAAGGCCGTGCCGATGATACAGGCATCACCCATCATGGCACCGGCGATTGCCTCGTTGCTTAAATTTGTGGTCACTTCATTCAAGGTTGGGAAAACCATTGAGGGGCAGTTGGACGCCGTGATCGACAAGGCGCAGGAACTGGCTGCGAATCCGCCGCAGAAGTCAGACCCTGAAATGGAGCGGGTGAAGGCAGAGCAACAGATTCAGCAGCAACGTGCGCAATCCGACATGCAGATTCAGCAGCAGAAAATTCAGTCTGACATGCAGTTGGAGCGCATGAAGATGCAATCCGAGCAGCAGGCAGAGCAACAGAAATTGCAGATGGAGGCGCAGTTCAAACAGCAGGAAATGAACTTCATGCAGATGTTCGAGAAATGGAAGGCTGATTTGAACGCGCAGACGCAGGTTAAGGTTGCGCAGATCAAGGCTGACTCAATGCCAACGCCTACCAGTGAGAGGCCGCAATGAGCAAAGACGGCGATCTTGCCTGCCCATTCTGCCGTTGTCAGCCAAGGATTGACCAGTTCGACGACCCAAGGACGGGACTGGAGTTTTTCTATCGCTGCTTTAACGGATGCAAAGCAATAGGGCCGGTTGCAAAGACTCCAGAGGAGGCGCTTAGTTTGTGGAACAGGAGAAATGGCGTTTTCTTGGAAACACTGACAAAAAAGGTGGCGCATGGCTGATCCGTACACAGAAGCGCAGAAACGTCTGGACTCTGAGCGGAAGGAAATTATCAAGCGCATTCGGGACGCTGGACTTGAGGGCGACGTGCTGCGGCTGATGAACGGGCAGTGCGACCGATCTCTGCTAGGAGAGAATTACAAGGAGCGGTTGGATGGCTGACGTTCGCGGCGCTTCGGGCGTTCCAGCAGTTGCCGCATTTGGGGGCATCAGCACGCCGACGCCATCGACGCCGATTTACATTGATACCGACACTGGAGATATGTACGCGCTGATTGGCGGCGCGGTCAAGAAACTGGCGGCAAGCGCAACCAGCGCGACACTAACGGCAGCGGGAACGAATCAAGAAACCGCCACCAGCATTACCGCCGCGCTGAATGTATTTACGACCGTTGCCGCCAATACTGGTGCTGTTCTAAACACAGCACAGACTTTCGGTGTTCCGCAGACGGTTTATAACGCTGGCGCAAATGAACTGCGCGTGTATCCGCCATTGGGCGGAAAGATCAACCAGTTGGCAACGAATGTGGCAATCCTTCTCGCCATCAACACGGCGGCGACATTCTGGCGTGCAACCACAACACAATGGATTGGGAGTCTTTCATCGTGAGGAAACGCTGGATATACCGCAACGGCGAGGCCATCGAAGTGTCTGATGACTACACTTCGGAGCCGAAAACCGCATATGTCATGGGCGACATACAACCGTATCAGAGTATGGCAGATGGAAGCATGATTACATCACGCGCCCATCACAGGGAGCATTTGAAGCGGCACAACCTTGTTGAGATTGGGAATGATAGCAGCCTAACAAGGCCACCCTCTCCAAAGCCAATTGCACCGGGATTGAAAGAGGATATCATTCGTGCAGTGAACCAGTTTGAAAGCAGAAGGAGATAATCATGGCTAGCGTCGCAGAGATTCAGGCAGAGCTTGACCCGCAGGGTTTTGGAAACCAGATCAAGATTTTGAAGCAATCGACTGTTTCCACCACGGACACGTTTTATTGCCTTGGTGGGCAAGTCAGGGTTGGTCGCGCAAGATACATCGACACGACCAATACCGACAGCGCAGCAACGCAAGCCGCAGCGATCACGGCGGGTATGGTCGCGTAACAATGTTGCATACGGCCCGTCGAGATGACGGCACATTCCCATTGATGGAGTTTCACTATGGAAAACGTCGAACAGCAGACCACTCTGCGCGATGACTTGCTGGCAAGTTTTGATTCTGTTGGGTCGGGTGATGTCGTTCCAGACGCGCCTCAGATTGAGACTGCACCTGTAGAAACGGAGTCGCAGAAAGCCGACCGGCTGCGTGATGAGGCAGGCCGATTTGCCAAGGCAGACGAAAAGCCATCCGCAAAGACTTCCGCGCCGCAGGCCACAAAACCAGCGCCCGTCCCATCAAGCGAGCCGACTACGCCTGCGGTTGCGGAACCTGTCAGGAAGGCGCGACCTTCAAGCTGGAAAAAAGACTATGACACGCAATGGGAAACGCTCGCCCCTGAATTGCAGGATTACATCATCCAGCGTGAGGGCCAGTTTGCGAGCGGCGTTTCGACGTACAAGCAAGAGGCGGAACACGCCCGCGCACTGAATGACGCCATCGCGCCGTTCATCCCTCAGATGCAGCAGTACGGTGTGCAGCCGACGCAGCTTATTCCAAACCTGCTTTCCGCTCACTCCAGACTTGCCACCGGATCGCCGCAAGAAAAGGTGATGTACGGTGCAAAGATCATCAAGGATTACGGCATCGACCCGCAGCAACTTTTCCAAGTGCTGTCGGGTCAAGTGCAGTACCAACAACCGCAACAGCCGCAGTATCAGCAGCCACAGGTTGATATTGACAGTGTTGTAGAACAAAAACTAACTCAACGGGAAATCGCGTCTGAATTCAACAGATTCAAGGCAGAGATTCCCGAGAAGTATCCGCATTACGAAAGCGTCAAGGACACGATGGCAGGATTACTCCAAGCCGGATTAGCCCAAGACTACCAAAGCGCATATGAAGCGGCACTTCGCCACCCGCGCCACAACGACATCTACGAGCAGGCGCAACAACAGCGCCAGCAGTCAGAGGTCGCTGCACAGGCCGCGCAGAAGCAAGCCGTCGCAACCCGTGCGCGCTCGCAGGCTGTAAGCGTCAAGTCCTCTACTCCTAGCGGAACGATGACACAGGCCCCTGCGAACAAGAGTCTGCGGGACGACATAGCATCGGCGTTTGATGCTCACTCGACCGGCAGGGTTTAAATTCGACTGACATAAGGAGCCAATCATGGCCTATGCAAACAGTTCGATCACGGACATCATCGCGACTACCATCCAGAATCGCTCTGGAAAACTCGCTGACAACGTGGCGAATAACAACGCGCTTCTGCGCAAACTGAAACAAAAGGGCAATGTACGCCCGTTCTCCGGCGGTAACGTGATTTTGGAAGAAATCATGTATATCGACTCATCGAGCATCAACGCCAATTCTTATTCCGGCTACGAGGCTCTCAACATCGGCGTCAACAGCCCGATCAGCGCGGCACAGTTCAGCATCACGCAGTACGCTGCTGCCGTAACGATGTCCGGTCTGGAAATGCTGCAAAACGCGAGCAAGGAACAAATCATCGACCTGATGGAAGGTCGCGTGAAAGTTACCGAAGCTCAACTGATGAACCGCATCGACTATGACATGTATCAGAATGGCACTGGCAACGGTGGCAAGAACCTTACGGGTTTGGCTGCTGCAATTGCTGATGATCCGACTACTGGAACGTATGGCGGCATCAGCCGTGTGTCGTGGAACTTCTGGCGCAATCAGTACTACCGTGGCGTTACTGACGGTGGCGCTGCTGTGTCGGCGGCAAACATCGTGCAGTACCTGACGACGCTGTGCCTGCGCTGCGTCCGTGGCAACAACTCGCCTGACCTGTTGGTTGGTTCGGCAAACTACTACGGCTTCTACGTGAATGCTCTGCAAGCGATACAGCGTGTGAGCAATAGCGAAGGAAGCGCAACGGCTGGTGCCGGTTTCCCATCACTGAAATTCTACGGTGGCGGCATTGCTGCTGACGTGGTGTTCGGTGGCGGCGTGAACGGTGCGGTTGATACCTCCGGCAACACTGGCGGCGAACCGACGAGCCATTTCTACGCTCTGAACACGGATTACATTTTCTTCCGTCCGCACAGTGATCGCAATTTTGTGCCGATTGGTGGAGAGCGTCAGTCTGTGAATCAGGACGCAATCGTCAAGCTCATCGGTTGGGCTGGCAACATGACTTCCAGCGGCCCGCAGTTCAGCGGCGTGCTGGTCGCCTAACCACTGCCATAAGGAGATAAATCATGGCAACTGTTACTTCCAGTCTTATTGGCGTGAATCTGAACGCCTACACCACCACGGCAGATTTTGCCCTGGGAACGCAGGTTCAGGCATCGGATGGCTCGTTGTTTGAGTACATCCAGGCCGCATCTGCGCTCTCGGGGTTCAACGCTGTGGCAATTGACGCCGATGGCGTTGCATCGAACGTTACTACGACGCTTGCTGCGACCCAGAAAAAAATCGGCGTTGTCCAGATTTCCATTGCTGTGTCCTGCTACGGTTGGGCACAGCGCAATGGCAAGATGGGCGTAAACGTGGCAGCAAACTGCAACGACTTCGTTCCGTTGTTCACCACGGCCACCCCCGGCGTGCTGGATGACGCAACGATTTCAGAGTGCTTGGTTCTCGGACTGAACACTTACTCGTCCACGGTCACGGCTTCCAATGTGACTGCGCTCGGGGCTGCGCCGCTGCAAATCTTCCCGTTTGCAAATCCGGCCTAACAGGTAAGGACAACATGCTACGACCTCTGACATTCGACGTTCAGCAATTCAACATACCGGAGGGCATACCTTCGTACATTGAGAAGAACCTGAAACGTCGCTTGCCAGAGTTGCAATCCGCTATCTGCTCTCACGATGGAGTTTTCGTGATTGTGGGTAGCGGCCCTTCTCTTTCAGAGCATTTGGATGACATCAGGAAAGAGCAGGAACTTGGGCGTCCGATCTGCGCCATCAAAGGGGCGCATGATTATCTGGTGAGCCATGAGATTTGCCCCGATTTGTTCCTGTCCATAGAGCCACGGGACAGGCGTAACAACGTACAGAGATATTCAGAGGATACGGTGTATCTACTGGCGTCACGGTGTTGCCCTGAGTTGTTTGAACACTTGGAAGGGCGCAATGTGATGATGTGGCACTGCATGAGTTCAGAGGATGAGAATGCAGTGTTGATCGCCAACAAGAAACGGGCGATTGGCGGAATGAGTACGTCGGGTCTGCGAGCCGTGAATGTTGGAGTTGACCAAGGATTCCGTAATTTCGTCATGTACGGCATGGATTCATGCAACGCGCCTGACGGTATTACAAAGCGCATAGATGGGAGCCTGACTGGACAGCGGCAGGATGTCACTGTCGGCGACAGGACGTTTATCTGCAATGTAGCGATGGCAAAGCAGGCGGCTGATTTCCAGTATGTGTACGCCACGCTTCCTGGGATTCACATTGATGTAAAGGGGGATGGACTTTTGGCGGCAATCAACGCAGAGCGGAAAAGACTCGGGAAACCCACATGAGCGCAAAAAATGTGGTGTGGGTGCATCGGTTTGGAGACACGCTGGCGTCTTACCGTTACCGCGCTCAAATACCGTGCGAGCAGGTTGCAAAGATCAATGGCTACAAAACGGCCATGAATGACGGCGAGGCTGACATTGTGGTGTTCAGCAAGCCAAACGCCGATGAGTTGCCGATAGCGCGACAGGCAAAGGCTGATGGCGCAAAGATCGTTGTGGATTTTGCCGATGACCATTTCCAGCGTGACGACACATATCACCAGTTCGCTGAAATTGCGGACGGGATTGTGTGTGCATCAGACATCATGCGTGGACGCATATATGACTATGTGAAGCGCGATTCTGTTTCAATTCCAGACCCATACGAGTACGAAGAAGTTGCGCCGCACGCAGATGGCGACAACTACCTTTGGTACGGGCATGTTGGAAACTTCCCTGAACTGATTTCCGTCATGGGGGTATTGGGCGAAAGGAAACTCCGTGTTGTATCGGGGCCGCAACAGATTCCTAATGTTATCCGGTGGTCTAAGGAAAGCATGGTCAAGGCGTTTCAGGTATCGAACATCGTCATTCTGCCGACGCGAGGGGCTGCGGACTTCAAGAGTGCCAACCGACTGATAAACGCAATCCGCTCCGGTTGCTTTGCGGTTTGCATGGCGCATCCATCGTACAAGGAATTCAAGGATTTTGTGTGGGTCGGCAACTTCCCGACCGGCCTGAAATGGACGGAGCATTTCAGGAGCGAGTTGAACGAGCGCGTATCTGCGGGGCAGGCGTATGTCCGAAAAAAATACTCACCGGAGGCTATTGGGGCGCTATGGGCGAATTATCTAGAATCCGTTTGAATGTCGGCAGTGGCGACAAGCACTGGCCTGGATTCCTGAACTGTGACGCCTATGGTGAACCAGACGTACTGACCGATTGCCGGAAACTTCCGTTCGATGCCGACTACGCCGACGAGATTCACAGTATCCACTTTGTCGAGCATATTGCGAGGATGGATGTTGACAACATGCTTGCCGATTGGCACCGGGTATTGAAGCGCGGCGGCAGGTTGGTGATTGAGGTTCCGTGCTTGAACAAGATGGCCGAACATATCGTCAATGGCGAAAAAAACATGCGCCTGATGCAGCTTGGCATCTTTGGCGACCCTCGCGACCCGAAGCCGGGAATGATGCACCAGTGGTCTTATACTAAAGAAGAATTGACGGAAATCGTGTTGCAGGCGGGATTTGCCAAGGTCGAGGTAAAGGAGCCTGTTTTCCACCTTGCCAAGCGGGACATGCGACTGGAGGCGGTGAAGCCATGAAAGCGATAGAGCGCCATGATTGCCGGTTGTGCGGGGGGCATGTAAGGACGCGGTTGGCCCTGAATCCGACGCCGATAGCAAATTCCTTTCCCGACGAGCCGAATTTTGGCGAACTGTACCAATTGGAATTGAAGGAGTGTTCCGACTGTGGGCATGTCCAGATTGGACACATGGTTCCCGATGATGTTCTGTACGGGCAGAGTTACAAGTACCAGACGCCGGAAGCCCAAATCCCTGAACTGCGGAAAAACGCCGCCGCTTTGAAGTCACGGTATCCAAGCGCCCGAACGGTGTTGGAAATTGGGGCGAACAACGGCCTTTTCATGGAGGCACTTACTGAGCATTTCCCGAGCGTTTCTGGAATTGACCCGTCCGGAACGAGGGACTTTATCAAGAAAGCGCCCTTCACCATGAATGAGGCGTTTAACCTTCCATTGGTCGACCTGATTGTTGCCAACAATGTTTTGGCGCACATTGACGATTTGCACGACGTTTTCCGTGGGATAGATCGTATTTTGAAGGATGATGGCGCATTGGTGTTCGAGGTTCAGTATTTCATGGACATGGCCGAAAACGGGCTGTTTGACATGATCTATCACGAACACCGCGACTATCACACGATCATGCCGCTGATACGGTTCCTGTCCGCCTATGGGCTTGGAATCAGCCACGTTGAGCATCTGTCCAATCATGGGGGGTCTATACGGGTGCATTGTCGGCGTGGCGTCAGGGCGAAGATGATGGAGCCTACGGTGGATTGGGATGGATTCAAGGACAAGATGGCAGAGGCGATGCACTACTGCATGGCAGAGGTTTCCGCAACGAAAGAACAGATTATTGCGTTCGGGGCCACGGCAAAAGCCTGCACCCTGATACACCAGCTTGGCATTGCTGACCGGATAGCCTATTGCGTGGACAGTACGCCCGCCAAGCAGGGGAAATACATCGCCGGAACCATTATCAAAATCTTGCCAGAGTCCGTTCTAACCGAATCAAAAAGCCCGAAAGTGTTGTTCCTTACAGCGTGGAACTACGAGAGCATTATCCGCGCCAAGTATCCCGATTTCGATTTCATAGTGCCGTTCAAACCGAAGCAGAAGCAACAACTCGCGGCCTAGTGCCGCTTCATTCCTTACAGGAGAATACCAATGTCAGCCCCCATGATGGCCTCAGATGCCGCAAATCCGAACTTCCTTGGCGCCCACAACCCAGACGCTGCGCTGGTTGTAAAGTTCTACAGCAAAGCGGTTCACCAGCCGTTTGCCAGCACGCTTGAGAATCGGCCCATCTATCAGGATGTCGATTACGTCCAGATTTTCACGCCTGGCAACCAACTGAACATCATTGACACGCCGGTTCGGGCTGAACACAAGCAGCGATTTGCACAGCAATGGGCGCTGTACCAGCAAGGTAAGGGCGACGGATCGACCGTTGGAACGCCGGTCAACCAGTGGCCGTTCCTGTCGGCGGCGCAGGCCGAGGAATTCAGGGGGGTCAAATTCTTCACTGTTGAGCAGCTTGCCAATGCTTCGGACGGGCAGTTGCAGTCTTTGGGCATGATCGGCGGCATGAATCCCATGATGGTCAGGGAGCGTGCCAAGGCGTTTCTGGGCATGGCAGCCTCCAGCGCGCCGGCAGCGCATCAGGCGCAGGAAAACGCTGAATTGAAGGCGCAGGTAGATGCCCTGAATCGGCAAGTTCAGGCCATGCTTGGCGCTGGAATTGCCCCTGCGCCAGAGGAAAAAAAGAAGCGCGTTCGCCGGACAAAAGAGCAAATTGAGGCCGACGCTGCCGCTTCCGCCTCGGGCGCAAATGTGGTACAAATCACCCCAGAAACTGCGCCTACAGCGCCCACTGAGTGACAATTTAGGGCTAGGAGCGCGTCATGGGTTCAACCGTACTGCAACTCGTTAATCAAGCGCAGGGGGAAATGGGGCTTTCCGTTTCCTCCACTGTCGTCGGAAACACCAATCAGGACGTAGTACAGCTTCTGGCCCTAATCAACGCGGTAGGGTACGAGTTGACCCGCCGCCATCAGTGGCAGTGGACGAGCAAGACCAATCTTTTCCAGACTGAATTCACCACCACGACTGGAACGGTCACGGCTGGCAGCGCGATCATCACCGGCATCCCATCGACCACTGGCCTGACCACGCAATATCAGGTCACGGGCAACGGCATCCTGACCAATAGCCAGATCGCCTCCGTTGACTCTGCCACTCAGGTCACGATGAATCAGGAGGCGTCAACCAGCGGAACCGGCGTATCCCTGACATTCAGCCAAACGCAGTATTCAATGCCGAGCGACTTTGACCGGCAGATTGACCGCACGCATTGGGACAAGACGCAGCACTGGCAGATGATCGGCCCAGAAACGGCGCAACAATGGGAATGGCTCACCAGCGGCTACATCAGCACAGGCCCCATTGTGCGCTATCGAATCTTCGGAAACAGCTTCACGATCTGGCCTCCACAGGGCACGCAGCATTACCTTGGTTTCGAGTACATCAGCAAGGCGTGGGCATTGACTGCTGCTGGCGTTGCCAAAAACGCATTCACGATTGACACCGATACCTGCATATTCCCAGACCGGCTGATGGTGCTTGGGCTGAAAAACAAGTATTTCCAAGTGAAGGGCTTGGGCGACATATTCCGCGAGGACTACGATTCAGAGTTGTCGATTGCCATGTCCACGGATGCAGGATCGCAGACACTTAGCATGAATCCGAGGGTGCCGGAAGTGTTGTTGGGTTGGAACAATATCCCCGATTCGGGGTATGGCGCGTAAATGCTCGCCCGCACCAAAATCCCGCACCGCCGCCGACCAGTCCCGCAGGATGGCAATGCCATGTCGCTATCCGCTCCAACGGGCGGCTGGAACGCGAGGGATTCACTTGCGGACATGGCACCGGGGGATGCGGTCTATCTGGAGAATTGGTTTCCTGCCGCGACCTATTGCCAGTTTAGATATGGATACAGCCGATTTGCGACGGTAGCAAGCGGGACGGTCGAAACGCTGATGGCCTATACGGGGGGCACGTCCGAGAAGTTGTTTGCCGCTGCCGGAACGGTGATCTACAACGTCACGGCGGGTGGCGCAGGCGTGTCGAATGTGACCGGCCTGACGAACGCACGGTTTCAGTATGTGAACAACACGACCAGCGGCGGCAGTTATATCCAGTGCGTGAACGGCGCGGACAAGATGCGCGTGTATGACGGCACCAACTGGCACGCGGACGGTGATGGCGCACCCTACGACGTGACAGGCGTGAACACGCAGACGTGCATCGGTATAACCATGTCACACAACCGCGTGTGGCTGACTCAGAGCGCAACGCTCAAGGCATGGTATTTGCCGACCAATAGCATTGGCGGCGCAGCAACGGCGTTCGATCTGTCGTCATTCTGCCAGCGCGGCGGCTACCTGATGGCGATAGAAACGTGGACGATGGACGCTGGATACGGCATGGACGACATGACCGTGTTCATTACGTCCGAGGGCGAGATTCTTGTGTATCGCGGCTCTGACCCTGCATCGTCCGCAACGTGGGGGCTGATTGGCGTCTATTGGGTTGGCTCTCCGATAGGGCGGCGTTGCACGGTAAAGTATTCCGGCGATCTTCTGATTATTACCCGCGATGGCGTACAGCCGATGTCGCTTGCGCTCCAGTCCAGCCGCATCAATTCGAGGGTGGCGATAACTGACAAGATTCAATACGCCATATCGCAATCGGTGACGCTGTATGGCGAAAACTTTGGGTGGCAGTTATTGCCGTATCCCAATGAGAATATGCTTTTTTTGAATGTCCCAAAGCAGACGAATGTCATTCAAGAGCAGTTTGTGATGAACACCATTACGCGCTCATGGTGCAATTTCACCGGCTGGAATGCAGCCTGTTGGGAGCTTTATCAGGATGCCCCGTATTTTGGCGGTGTCGGCTACGTTGGAAAGGCATGGGATACGCAGGCGGACAATGGCGGCGTGATACAGGCCAATGGATTGCAGGCTTTCAACTACTTTGGGCAGAGAAACAAGGAAAAGCACTTCACGCAGATGCGCCCTGTACTCAGCACAAATGGGACGCCTGCCATTCTGTGCCAGATTAACCTGGACTTTGATTTGTCCGACCCTACGTCCGCGCTGTCTTTCACGGCGTCAAACTATGGGGTCTGGAATACCAGCGTCTGGGATAACGCACTGTGGGGGCCGGATCAGGTGATACAGGCAAATTGGCAGGGAGCAACAGGCATCGGCAGGGCTGGAGCGCCGCATCTGCTGGCGAACAGCCAAGGGCTTGACCTCCAGTGGTTGTCAACGGACGTAATTTGGCGTCCGGGCGGTATTTTCGGATGATTGTGGTTGGCAAAGGCGTTGTGGATTGGGTCGCCAAGCAGACGAACGAATATGGAAACTTCGGCACGGATGTGGGCATAGGATGGGAAAGACATGGAAAGATCGTCGCGGGAGTGGCCTACGCGAACTGGAACGGAGTGAACGTGGAGTGCCATATCGCCTCAGACGGGAGCAGGCGGTGGCTGACGAAACAGTATTTGTGGACGATATTCGATTATCCGTTCAACCAGCTTGGAGCAAAACGGATTACCGTATGCGTGGGAAGCGGAAACGCTGATTCCACTAGATTTGTCAAGCATCTTGGGTTTACAATAGAGGCGACATTGAAGGACGCGCACCCTACAGGTGACATCCATATTTATCGCATGGATCGGCAAGACTGCCGTTTTATACGAAAAGGATTCACCTGTGAGCAAAAACTGGCAGCATGACCCAATCTGGTTCGCGCCCACCGCCAAACTAGGTGGCGGCTGGATCGCCCATAAGGACAGCCCTTCTGCGCCAGCGACACCTGACTATGCCGGTGCCGCGCAGGCGCAGGGTGCGGCGAACGTCGAAACTGCCCGCGCTCAAGGGCGCATGAACAACCCGAACGTCTATACCCCGTATGGATCGCAGACGGTTACGTGGGGTTCCGGCACGCCGCAGTTTGACGAAACCGGCTTTAATCGCGCCCAAGCCGACTATCAAACTGCGCTGAACAACTACCAGAGTCCGTCTGCCGGATATTGGGATGAAAGCGGAGACAATCGCCAGTGGGTTTCCGGTGGAACGGGGGCCGCTCCGGTTGCCCCAACCCGTGATGCGTACACAAAGATTCAGGACGCCGACCAGCCGACGATAACCCAAACACTGTCGCCACAGCAACAATCCCTTCTGGACGCGCAGAACCGCATCAGCGGCAATTTGGCTGGCGTTGCGGAGTCAGGATTGGAGCGAGTATCCAAGGGATTTGAAACGCCGTTTGACACGTCCAAGCTGCCAAGTCAGATCAATCGGGTGGGCACCGCGACCTACCAATACGGGGTTGATGCGCCGAATTTACAGGGCAGTTACGACCAAGGCGGAAAGCCGCAGTACAGCACTGGATACAACCAGCCAATCCAAGGCCAGATACAGGGCGCTGGAGACATTCGCAGCGGATACCAAGGGGGTGGGCAGGTACGCTACGGCGCTGATCCTGCGGGGCAGATTCAGACCGGCGTACAGGGCGCTGGAAATATCCGGACTGGCTACGATCAGGCTGGACAGCAGCAGTCCGGGTTTGGTGACGTAGGGTCACAGCAGCGTAATTTTGACCCGTTCGGGCAGCAGCAGACCAGTTTTGCGGGCGGCGGCGCTGTGCAGACCGGATTTGATTCGGCGGGAAGGCAACAGGGTGGATTGCAGGATGTCGGCGGGGCGCAACGTGGGCTGGACTTTTCTGGTGCGCCACAGTTGCCCGGAACGAACGACTTTTCGGCAGATCGTGATGCGGTAACTCAGGCTTTGCTATCGCGCTCCGAACCGCAGTTTCAGCGCGACGAGGAGCTGATGCGGACGCGGCTGATTAACCAAGGCATTGCGCCTGGGGCGGAGGCTTCAAACTACGATCTGGACACGCTAAACCGCGCCAAGAACGACGCACGGCAGCAGGCGGTACTGGCGGGAGGACAAGAGCAGTCGCGGCTCTTTGGGCTTGCATCGCAGGCTAGGGGGCAATATACGAGCGAGCAGTCGCAGCAAGGGCAGTTTGCCAATTCGGCGCAGTCTCAGGCGTTTAATCAGGGTTTAGCTGGCGGCAACTTCGCCAATGCAGCGCAGCAAGCGCAGTTTGGACAAAACCTGACCGGAATGCAGGCGTCGAATGCGGCTCAAGCGCAACAGTTCGGACAGAATCAGGCTCAAGGCCAATTCGCCAATGCTGCGCAGTCCAGCCAGTTCGGCCAGAACCTGTCCGCAATGCAGGCCGGTAATGCCGCTCAGGCGCAGGACTTCTCGCAAGCGCAGGGGCGTGGTCAATTCGCCAATACGGCACAATCGGCCCAAGCCGCCCAAAATGCCGCCGCCGCCCAATTCGGCAATACCGCGCAGGGGCAACTGTACGGGCAGAATCTGGCTGGCGGGCAGTTTGCCAACCAAGCCCAAGGCCAGCAGTACGGCCAGAATCAGTCTGATCTGGCCGCATACAACGCCGCGCAGCAACAAGCCACGCAACAGGCGTTGCAGGCCGCGCAGTTCGGGAATACGGCGCAGCAGCAACAATTTGGACAGAATCAGGCGCAGGGTGAGTTTGCTAACACAGCACAGGGGCAGGGCTATCAGCAGGCTCTGGGCAACCTGTCGGCCTATAACGCCGCGCAGGGGCAGGCAAACCAGCAGAATCAGGGCGCGGCCCAATTTGCCAATGCCGCCGCACAGAACCAGTTTGGCATGGGCCAGCAAAACGCGGCGCTGAACAATCAGGCAGCACAGCAGATGTTCCAGCAAGGGCTGGCGAACGCGAACCTGACCAACCAGAACCGGCAGCAGTCTATTCAGGAGCAGGCGTACCTGCGGTCGTTGCCGTTGAATGAACTCAATTCGCTGCGTACTGGAGCGCAGGTTCAAAACCCGCAGTTCCAGCCGTATCAGGGCGTGACTGTTGGGCAGACACCAGTGTTTCAGGCGGCGCAGGCACAGAATCAGGCCGCGCAGAATCAGTATGGTCAGGAAGTGGCGCAGGCCAATGCATTCAATCAAGGATTATTCACGCTTGGAGGCGCTGCGATTGGAGCGCCAACTGGAACATTCTCTGATAGAAGGTTGAAGTCGAATATCGTGCGGATTGGAACACACCCGATTGGGATTGGTATTTATGAGTACGATATATTTTCGACTAGACAGCGTGGCGTAATGGCTGATGAAATTGAACAGATCGTGCCAGAGGCCGTAAGCGATCATGGAAGTGGCTACAAGATTGTCAATTACGCGATGATTGGCGGTGTGTAATGTGGACTGAAATAACCCCATTTTCGTGCCAACGCTGCGGAGAAAAATCGCACTTTGCCTCATACCATAACGCATGTGACATTTGCGGCTCAAAAGCATGTTGCTCAAAATATCATGCGCTGTGGGAGCGTATTTATGTTGCCATTACTAAATTGGTAATGTTTTGGAGGGGCAGATAACATGCCGACCATCAACACATTTACCGACTACACCGCTTCGCAAAAGGACATCGAACGCCGCCGTAGAATGGCTGAACAAATGCAGCAGCAGTCGATGCAGCCTATTGAAGCAGGGCAAGGTGGAGGTCAGCCAGCGCCGATTTCGTGGACGCAGGGACTTGCCAAGATGCTTCAAGCGTATAGCGGTCGAAAAAGTTTGGATGCCGTCCAAGACGAGGAAAAGGCGCTCGCTACTCGCGCCAGAACCGAAGCCACAGAGTTTTTCGGCGGTATGCCGCAAGCCAAGACGCAGGACTTGAACCTTGTCAGCATGGACGACGAGGGCAACGCCATGCCACCGGCCATGCAGACCACGCAGCCGACCAAGCAGGAAATGCTTGCGTTTGCCATGAAGGGCGCGGCAAGCGGTAATCCCTTTGTCTCGCCCGCTGCCAGTGCGTTGATGGCTCAGTACATGAAGCCACAAGAGGACTTCACGCTTGGAGAAGGACAGCAGCGATTCGATGCGTCGGGTAGGCCGATTGCGCAAGGTGGGCCGAGGACGTTTGCGCCGCCAACACCGCGTGCGCCATTGATGAATAACAACTTCCCGGTTGGCAAGGATATGGTTCAGCCACATATCAGCCATGACGAGGGAAAGACGTGGACTCCGCTTCCTGGTAGCGAACCTTCCGCGAAGTTTGCGAAACAAGTTGGTTCGACTATTGTAAATCCGCCTGCGCCGCAAATTGTGCAAACAGAAAATGGCCCTATGCTTTTACCAAGGGGCAGCACTTCGTTGCAACCATTAACCGATGGAAGCGGGAACCAAGTGCGGAGCAAGCCAGCAGAAAAAGCCATGCCAGCATCAGCATCGCAGAAACTGCTTGAGAACAGACAGAATCTTCGGATAGCGGAAGGCGCGCTTGCCAAGGCAACCGGCGCAGTTCCAGAGGGCGACAAGAACGCGACAGGTTGGAAGGGGTTTCTGCCGGACTTTGCTTTGCAGCGACTTGACCCAGAGGGCGTTGCAACCCGCGCATCCATAGCCGACCTTGGAAGCATGATTATCCATGACCGTTCTGGGGCTGCTGTGACTGCCGCTGAATTCCCGCGCTTGCGTCCCTTCATCCCCACGGTTACGGATGATGGCCCGACAAGAGATAAAAAGCTACAACGGTTTGTTCAGGAATTCCGTGCCGTTGTTGATGAGGCAGAAGGGTTCTACGAGCAAAGCGGGTACAAGGTTCCGAAATCTGGCGGTGGTGGACTGCCATCACAAGACGCAATTGACGCTGAACTTCGTAAGCGCGGTGGGAAGTGACCGACCTTTCAAAATTCAGCATTGAGGATTTGCAGGCGCTAAAGTCTGGTGACTTGGCGCGTGTTTCTACGTCCGGGCTGCGTATGCTTAAAGCGACAAGTTCGGCATCAGAGCGCGTAGAAAACGACGCGATTAGCCGTGGTGCGCGAGAAGTTGCGAATGAGGGCATTCTTCCTGAATGGCTTGCTGGAAAGCCGTCTGCAACATTACCAGAGCGCATTGCTTCTGCCCCCGGAACCCGCTTTGCCGTAGGTGCTGCATCGCCATTCTTGGGCGCTGCGCAGTTGGCATCGAACGCGATGGGTGTTATCGACTCCGGTAACAAGATGGGGCAGGGCGATAACGCCTTGTTGCAGCAGTTCGACCAGATGAAGCAAGCCGGTGGTGCTACTGGCCCTGATTTGATGGGGTTGGCCGGAACGATATTAAGCCCCGCTGCGTTGAAAGCCATGCAGATTGCGCCAGCGGCATCTGCCGGTGGTCGTATTGCGCAAGGGGCTGGCATCGGCGCTGGATTTGGCGCGACAACGCCAATCACAAATGGTGGCGATAACTTCTGGACGGAGAAGGTTGGTCAAACCGTCGGTGGTGGTTTAATGGGCGGCGCAGTGACAGGCGGCGCAGAGGTTGGTCGCGGCGCTTACGGGATTGCAAAAAATGCCTTTGAGCCACTTACTCAATCAGGCCGAGAGCGGATACTGAACCGCTATCAGCAGGGGCTGGCTGGTGACAAAGGCGCTCAGATGGCTGCGGCGTTGCGCGGTGCGCCAGAGATTGTGCCAGGTAGCCAACCAACGGCATCGCAGGCTATGGCGTCAATTCCGGAGTCAACTGGATTGGCGGCACACCAGCAGGCCATTTCCAAGAGCGATCTGGTTTCCCCCATGTTCGCCCGTCGTGGCGCTGACCAGCAGGCAGCTAGGGCGGCGATGATTCAGGCGGGAGCAGGGACTGATGACGCGATGAATGCGGCGGTTGCCAATCGGGCGGGGAATGCGGCAGAGGGCTATGGGCCGCTGATGGCGCAGCAGATTACGCCAGAGTCGCAAGCCGGAATTATGGAAAATGCCGTGGGCGGAAGGTTTGCTTCTAGGGCTGATGCTTTGCAGACGCAGGGCAAGATAAATACTGACGCGGCCCAGAGCACTGTTAGGGCAGAAGCAGGGAAACCCGGATGGATTTCAAATGCAGATCGCGCCGCAGAGGCACGGACTGCCGCAGGAGAGATGGACGGCATTATCCAACGGCGCGTCAAGGAAGAATCATTCCTTTCTGGCGTCATGGAGAGCCTGAAAAACACGCTTGGCCTTGGCACGAAATCGCTGGACGACTTTACCTCTCGCCCGTCATTCAAGGCCGCGCTTGCAGAGGCGGAAATGAGTGCCAGAGAAGCTGGCCGACCATTCCCCACGAAGCCAACGGACAAATTCACCGTTGAGGACATGCAGGCGGTCAAAGAGTTTCTGGATGAATCAATCAAGAAAAAGGTTGGCCTTGGCCTGACAGAAGGCGACCGCAGCGTGCGGGACATTGCAGGGACACGCGACCAGTTTGTTAAATGGCTGTCTGAAAAGGTTCCTAATTGGCGTGATGCTCGCTTGCAGTACACAGAGGATTCAATACCAATCAACCAGATGCAGACGATGCGAGAACTTGGAAAGCGACTGACCGATGCGACCGGAAAGGAAACGCCATCTACGTTCCTGCGTGCAATAGACGATAGGACTCCAGAAGCAGCAGCGCGGTTGTTGAAGAAGTCCACAGGATTCACGCGCTACGACAATCTTCCGCAGGCCATAGGGCCGAAGAATGCAGAGTCTGTGCAGGCGGTTGCCGATGACCTGACACGAACCTTGCAAGCGGAAAGAAATGCGTCTGCAACCAACGTATCAAATCCGATGGGATTGGCTCAACAGTCAGAGGGCAGTTTGCCAAACCTGCTATCACGTCCAGCGATGATTACGAACTGGATTATGAAGAAGCTAGGCGAAGGTGCCGACGAAAAGATAGTGAGACTTGCGGCAGAACGCTATCTTAATCCAAAGCAGCTTGCCGATGCGCTTGAGGCGGCAAAGGCAACCACCCGCAGCGGTATGCTGGCTAACCAACTTCGGCAAGGTGCCGTTATCGGCGGCGCATCAGCCGCAGCGCAAGGAGTCCAATAATGAGTTTCTCAGGCGGCGTTTTCAGCATAAACACATCCGGACAACCTGTGGTCGACGGCACGACCATCAGCGCGTCAGTTTTCAACGCACTTACAGCCGACCTTGCAACCGGCCTGTCAACATGCATGTTGAAGGACGGCACGCAGACGGCGACGGCGGGGATCGGGTTCTACGCAGGCACCGTATCGCTGCCAGGCATTTACTTCGGCACGGATACGACAACCGGCCTGTACCGGATCGGCCTGAACAACAACGGTTACTCGGTAGCCGGAACGAAGGTATGGGACATCGTTGCCGCATCGACAACGCTTTCGCATAACCTGCTGTTCACCGATGCGACCTACGACATCGGCGCATCTGGTGCTACGAGGCCGCGCAATATCTTCCTGTCGGGTAATGCGACGATTGGTGGCACTGTTGCTGTGACGGGCAATATCACGTTCACGGGCGATCTGGCGGTGAACGGCGGCGATCTGACCACGACTGCCACGACGTTCAATCTGATTAATGCGACGGCGACGACGGTTAATTTTGCCGGCGGTGCTTCCACGGCGCTGAACGTCGGTAACGCCAGCGGCACGAATACTATCCTCGGCGCATCGACGTTCAGCCAAGCGGTGACGCTGAGTGCTGCGCTGACCTATGGTGGCGTTACGTTGAGCAACGCTGTGACTGGCACTGGAAACATGGTGCTGTCCGCCTCCCCCACCTTCACCGGCACGGTGAACGCGGCGGCGATTACGGCGAGTGGGCAATTTCTATTAAGCAATACAGGCCCGCACGCATTTGGAGGTTCCGCGCTACCAAGCACGCAATTTTTATTTGAGGGATCATTCTCGCCGGGAAGCTCTGCTATAGGATTAGGTCTATCCAACACGCTTACTCCGTCGGTAGGTGGTGATGCTTACGGAATGGCTCTCGGGGCAAACCTTGGAGCAGGCGCTACGGCAATCACAATAAACAAAGCTGGCTCCGGAACGCACGATACATTTTCAACGCTACAACTTTACCCGCCGACAATCGGAGCCGGTGCATCCACGCTGACCAACGCGGCAACGCTGAAAATAAATGGCGCACCGTCCACAGGGTCAAATCAGTACGCATTGTGGGTGACAAGCGGCGCGATTAATCTTGGAAGCGGCACCCTCACCGCAGGCGCAACGAGCGTCACTACACTGGCGGCGAGTGGGTTGATTACCGGCAATGCCACAGGGCTGAATTCAATTGTTGGCGCTCTCAAAGCAGCAAGCTCCGGCGGCGACGGAATCACCCTTGGGTACGCAAACTCCACTGACACCTACGATATAGGCGTCAACTACACCAACATAAACGGCACTGAATCTGTCAACGCCTCAAGCCGCCCGTCGTGGCGGACAAGAGCGAACAACCCGGCTGGCAGCGCGACCTACACGATAGCGTACCGAGCGGACGGTGCTGGAGCGGGTGTATTCAGCGATGTCCTCGTTATCAATCCGACAGGCATCAACGGCGTCCTAGGCGGCACGACCCCTGCTGCGGCGAGCGTCACTACGCTGGCGGCTAGTGGCATCACCACACTCACCGCCGACGCGAGCACTCGGGAAGCCTTGGTGATGAAAGGCCGTAGCGACAACTCTGGCAGAATCAACTTCAAGTCCAACGACCTTGCGTCAACTTACGGCGTCCTCTACTGGGCGAGCGATCAGATAAGCATACTCAACTCGGCACTCACTACTGGTGTAACGATCACGCCGTCAACGGGGGCGTTCTCCGCGACGGGGACTATCTCTGCCAACGGCGGAACGATAGACACAGATGACACAACCTTCAACCTCATCAACGCCACCGCCACCACCGTCAACTTCGCAGGCGGGGCATCCACGGCGCTGAACATCGGGAATGCGAGTGGTACAAACACTGTCAATGGAGTGACAAACTTTGCGCACGGAATAAAACTCGCTGGCGGAGATACATTAACTGTCTATGACGAAGGAACATGGACGCCAACAGCCGCAGGGTTCACGAACGTCGGAGGAACGCCAACATACGCCGGTTACTACACAAGAGTTGGAAAATTAATTCACGTTTTAATTTCAATTACTCCAGTTACGTCAACCGCATCTACCCTATCCACGTCAACACTGACGCTTCCTTTTAATGTTAATGGCGCGAGTTCTGATGTTTTGGCTTCAAGCCCTGCCGGTGGAGTTATAGCATCTGGTAATGGGTATATAGATGGGGCGGACAATCTTCTTAGAACCCCAACTTGGTCTGCTGGAGTTGGATCAAACGCTGTTTATGTTAGTGCGACATATCTCATACCATGAAATATCTAATCCTCCTGCTGTCCTTCTCAGCGCACGCCCAAGATTGGGGGCGTCACGAAACGGCCACGTTTAGGCCTCCCGTGCAAATGACGATGCCGCAGATTGCCACAAGCGCGGTGCAGCCGACCATCGCCATCCCACAAAAGCAGCCGTGGGAAATCACGGCGAAGGACTACCCGAAGCTGTACCTACCGCCCGTTACGGGCATTTTCGCAACCCCTCCAAACATAGGAGAAACCAGTGCAACTCGACGCAAATGATGTAGTAACCGCAGTAGCCAACCAGCGCAACGGTGCGCTGAACGAAACAGCGCAACTCTACGCCATGCTTGAGGCGGCAAAGCGGGAGATTGCGGCGCTGAATGAGAAAGTTGCAAAACTGGAGAATCCAGCAACAGGCGAGTAACCGTGCAGTAAAACGCGACACAACAATAAAAAGGCGATAACCGGAATGGAACCTTTGCAAATGGTAGGGGAAGCATCGAAACTTGGCGTGCCGTTCATGCTGGCTATGGGGCAGTCCAAGGACATCAACAAAACGCGACTGATAGAGGCGGTAATTTACGCGCTCATATCGGGCATCGTCATGTCTGCGATGGGCTATTACATCGCGTTTCCGGTGCTGCAAAAGGAGGTTGCGACCATCCAAAGGGACGTTGCTTCCACGAACGAAACCATGAAATCGGCCTTGCGCGAGATGAAGGAATATCAGGAACTGCGCCGGCAGTACCGTGATCTGGAGCAGCAAAAGACGGATGCAAAGCTGACGCAGATTCAGGTTGAAATGGCGAGGATGAAGCGATGAAACTCATTGAAGGATGGCGCGCAGAACTGAACCGTCTCTGGTCGGTGCGGGTGGCGATATTCATGGCATTGTTGGCTTCGGCTGACCAGATACTCGCCCTGTTCAACCTGTTCATCCCGCCGATCTGGTACGCGGTTTTGTCCATGTTTGTGATTCTGGCGCGTATTTCTACGCAGCCGCAGCCTACGCCGCCGAAGGTTGAGCCATGACCTACCTCGAAATCTGCCAATCCCAACTTCCCGTCGATGAGGGCGTGCGCACTAAGCCATACCGCGATACTGTCGGGAAGCTGACAATTGGCGTAGGCCGGAACTTAGATGACCGTGGCCTGCTACCCGACGAAATCGACCTTTTGCTGCGAAACGACATTGCCCAAGCGGACAAGGACGCCAGAAGCCTTGTGCCGTCCTTTGACAGCCTGTCAGAGCGTCGCAAGGCGGTGCTGGTGAACATGGCCTTCAATCTCGGCAGAACTCGACTGAGTGGGTTTGTGAACTTCCTTGGGGCCATTGCCGATAAAGAGTGGCGAGAGGCCGAAAGCGCCATGATGAACAGTAAATGGGCTATTCAGGTGGGCCAGAGAGCAATTCGGTTATCTACGATGATGAGGGAAGGATGAACCTATATGCGAATTTACTCATTGCTGCGATCTTTGTGGGCGTCACTGTGGGGGCTTACTTCACCGGAGCCAACAACCGAGAGAAAGTTGTACGAGGCGAGTATGCAAAACGCGACCTCCAAGCATCGGAAGAAGCGCGAATCGCGGAGCGGGGGATTGCGGCGCGGGAACGTGCGAAAGAGCAGGGCTGGCAGCAAAAGTTCGCCCAAGCCGGTACGAAATACCAAAGGAGCCTAGATGCGAGTGCTACTGCTTTGCTTGTCGCTGACACTGTTCGGCTGTACGACACCGGCAGGCCCGTCCAAGCCTGTGGAAGTGCCGCCAGCGAAACTTCCTCCAATCCCGTCGCAACTGACCCGAGAGGAACCGAACTTTCTAAGCCGTTTGCTGACTTTCTCCGGCGAGAAGCCGGTCGCGCCGATCAAACCGCCATCAAACTGAATCTGTGCATTGATGTGTTGGAGGCGGAACGGGAACAATAACTATTTGGATATTCTTCTCCAGAATCGTATGGCGTGAAACACTATCCAGTCTGTCCAGAAATAAACATTCCACGCGCACCATCTAATAGCTTTAAGTAACTGTTTTTGGTTGAGCAACGGCGGCTCCAACTTTGGAATGATTTACCTTTGAAAATCCGTTTTCATCAAACCACACTCTAGCCAATTTTATCTTGCTAACAGGCATCCCGCGTGAACGTAATTGCGAAACCTGATTTGTACTGATTCCAAGAGACTCCGCTATTTCCTTAACCGATGGCTTGCTCATGTGTTTGTCCTCATATTTTCATCTAACTACAATTATTCTGCGCTCTGAGCGCCAGTAAGCCCCTTCGCCCGCTCTGCCGCCATTGCGCGGAATAACGTAACCATGTCGTCGTGCGAAACGATGTCGTATGCGTGCTGATGGTCTAATTGCCCCGCATAGCTTGGCAGTATCTCGATACTGGCAGAACGAGTCATCTTCTCGTCCGGCTCCGCTCGCAAACACTCGGCCCCGAAGCGCAGAAGGACTGATTCGATGGCATCATCAAGTCCCGTATCGCCAGCCAGATCGACGGCAATTTCACGCGCCCGCGCTCTGAGGGTGGCGATCATGTCGGCGCTCCGATAGTCACCATTACCTCGTAACTACTTTGGCGCAACTTCTTGAGGAAGGCGAAATCCTCCGGCGTCGTCGGGGTGCAATTCCCATAACGCAACGCCACTAGGCGGGGATGAACGATGACATAGGTTAGCATCGTGCTTTTATCCTCGTCATCATCCGGCTTTTTTGAATCGGCCTCAATTTCCTCTATCGTCGTGTATGTGCCATGTACCCCACTGGTGGAAAACAGCACGAAATTTAGATCGTTTGCTTTGCCATCAGGGAACATCGCTTTCAGGGCATCAAGGTCATCTACGCCATCCATAGCCGCCATGATTGAGTAATGCACAGAATTGGCACGGCTTTTATCAATATTTCTCCACATCTCAAACCCCCTTCGCGCCGATTGCGCTGTCGATTGCGGCGTCAGGGTCGTGCGGCCACAATTTCAGTGAGCGCATTATCTTTTCCAGTTCGTGCTCGTTATGCGTTTCTGCCTTGAATGATCCCCAATGCCATATTGACGCTAGTATTGAGAGCGCCTTTTGTCGCTGCCCCGCATCCCGCAGCGCCTCGTCCATGGCGCGCTCGGCCTCAAATGCGCGTTGTGTTTCCTCGGATGCGTGCTGAATAAGGCGGGCATTGTCGTGGATCAGATCATCCCTCTCCTGCGTCATCTCCCGCAGCCGCCGCGCAATGCCGCGGGCGAAGTCGGCAAGGCCGTCATAGTCAAGCGAATGGCACACTTCTCCGACGCCATCGCGCTCCATCCATCTGCACGTTCCTTCTATAAATGCATCCACTCCCGGCGTTTCGCTGTCAGCCATGCTTCTGTCCTTTCAGTCGGCGGTCGGCTTCAACCGCCTCATGCGCCAGTCTTTGCAACTCAGCCTGCGATATGTTGAGTGTGTTAGTCCGCCTTGATTGTGTCGCGTCACAGTCTGTGCAATTCCTGCGCTCGTAAAACGAAAAGTAGGGCGGCTGATACTCGGCTTTTGCCGTCCAGCCTGTCCAGCGATGCCACCACTTGCACCGCTCCTTCGGCGTCGGCTTCGTCATTTCGCGCTCCCCTCGATTGCGGGTGTGATCGTGACTTGGCAGCAGGTGTATCCCTCATCAAGCAGCCATTGCTTCCAGCGCAGTCCTGCAATATCGTGATTCAATGCATAGCCGCGCCACGCAAGTTCTTCGGTAGTCCAGCCAGACTCCACATTCAAAGTCCCATCCGGCCCCACCACCGCCCACGCCTCCCCCGGCTGCTCGGGCGCGAGGGGCGGCCGGAACAGCGGTTCGATTTGATAATGCGCATTAGATTCATAGGGCGGTTTCTTTGTGCTGGCGTCCCAGGGGAGCCAGTCGCCTGATGTAAACGAGCGACTGCGCCACCTCCACGCCACCGCCTCGCCAGCCTGCGCGGGGGAAGGGTTCTTGACAGCGGCATTCAGGTCGCAGGGTAATCCGCTATTCGGGCAAGTCCCGCACTCGTCGGCGCAATCGCGGCAAACAGGAAAGCGCCTTGCCAGAACATCCTTGATCTTCGACCACAGTTCATCGGTTACAACAACGCTGCCGCTCATGATTTCTTTCCTCCTAGCGCATTGCATCGTTTGCATGGGTTCAGCATCCGGCCTCCGCTGCGCAAGAAGGCGTATTTGTCCCACTTATGGCCGAACAGCCAGCAAATAATTGTGCTCACTTCCCCTCCCCAGATGTCGATGGCTCGGTGGGGGTGCGGCATGCCGGACATTCAGTGTCCTTGGATGAATCACGCCCAAGCAGCCGGCAGTATTCGCCACGGCAGGCGCAGCGATAGCACGGCAACGGACACATTTCGCGGGCGAACCTGCTATTGCATGTTTGGCATTGCATCACGCCCCACCCGCCTTCCCTGACGGAGCGGCGGAGAGAAGTTCGTCCAGTGAAGCCAGAATAGTTGTCGGAGGCCCCGGCGGAGAATCCTTTGGGAGATTTCCGTATCCGTGATTAATGGCCGCTCTAAGCCACTGCAATCTTTCAAGCGGTACAGGCACGCTCCCCGCTGCGGCTGCGCGTTCTTGAAGTTCGGCCAACATCGCCTTGTGAACCACGACGTGCGGCCCTTTCGACTCGGCAGGGCGGGTGCGCAGGGCTGCTTGCCAGAATGTCCAAAGTCCATTCATGTTCGGATTGCTGTAATCCCCGAACTCGTTTTGCTCGAAATCCTTGTAGCCCTGTGCGGCGGCGTATTGTTCAAACATAACGCGGACATCCCGCTCCCCCTCCACCGTCGGCGCTAGCTGAATGTCCATGTTGTTGCCGTAGTCCATGTCGGACACAGGCTCCACCGTCGGCAGCAGGGCGCGGGCGTTTTTGATGACGCGACCATCCTCAGACAGCATTCCACTGTCCACGATGCTCTGTATAGCCGCATCACGACCAGCAAACCAGTCGCCGCGAGGGGCGGACGTGTTTTTGTCTACCATTTCTTGCCTCCATCTTTCAGGCGCGCATCGGCTTTGTGGTCAGCGCGGTTTGCGTTGTAGGCGCGCTTCTCTGCAACAGCGCCATCAAGGTCGTATCCGTAAGCGCCTGCGTAGTCGAACACGCGAATGAGAACGTCGGCCAGTTCGACTTCGGCCATCTTCCTGTGCGGCAGGTGGTCGTCCATCAGCCCCTTGCGCTCACCCTCCATGCACTCGGAAACTTCGCTGACAATAAGCATCAGCAATTCTCCCTTGTTACGGTCGAGTCGTTCACCAGTGACAGGGTGGTGCCACCAGTGCTGATTGGCTGCGTGACAGTTTCGCGCCAAGCTATTCAACGCCCCCTCCGCTGCCGGGGCGGATAGCGAGCGCAGGGCAGCATTGCAAAGTGCGTCAATCTGGCTGCCGGTAACAGCTAGAGTATTGGTCGCCCATAGTTCATGGCGCAATTCCTCGATCTGCTCCCGCGTCAACTCCGGGGCGCTGGCGGTGGTCATGATTGCTCCTGTTCGGTCGGCGGCGGGCTGGTAAAATGCGCCATAGCAGCCTCCAGTTCGGCAACAGTTGCCGTTCCTGCGTCCTTGCCAAGAAACTCCTGCAATGCTTCCTCAGTCACGCCAACTGGCCCGAACGCAGCCATTACTTTGGCCGTGCGTTCTTCCTTGGTCAGCGGCTTTTTCTTCTCCAGCGGCTTGACGGTGAAGGGCTTGCGACTTCCCTTCGTGGCGGTCAGGGCCATCGTCACGGCGGAATCCAGGTGGCTCAGATGCGAAATGCGTATCCCCCCAATCTCCTGCCCCGCCCATTTTACCGTCGGATCACGGTACAGAGTCATGGAGCGCCCGATGTAGTTCTTCGCATCCGGCCCCCAACACATGACCAATACGCGGTTCATGCTCTTGCAAGATTTGTACGGCTTGCCGTTGTCACCCTCATAATGGATGCTGACAGGCTGTTCGCCGGAGCGGATTGTTACCTCGGTAACTGTAATGGTAATTGGGCCTGCCAATAAATCGTCGCTATTTAATTGGTCGCTGCGCGGAACAATAGCCTCTGCCATGGTACTCATGCTGATTCCTTTCCGGTTAAATGCTTCCAAGTTTTACCGTTGCGTATCATGCAAATTGTTGATGGAGTAACACCAAACAGTTTTGCTAGCGCAACACCAGAACCATTTACTTTCTTTGTCCTTCGTATTTTCAATACAATCTTTGGAGAAAGAACAGACATTCCGTGTCGTTCACCACGCGCTATTTTTTCAGGGTTTGTTGCCGTAAAATGCCTTGCGCCAGTTACCTTTGTACCGTGCCTGATACAGTCGGCCATGTTTTCCTTGCGAGTGGCCCAACGTAGGTTATTGGAGCGGTTGTTCTTTGGGTCGCCATCATTGTGAGCAACCTCATGCTTTTTTGATGGCTGCGCGCCTTTAAACGCTTCGCAAACAAGGCGTGATACCAGTTTCCTTTTCTGAGCGCCGGAAACGGACAGTCCAACAATTGGATAGCCTTTATTATTTAACCACGGCTTTAGCACGCGACAGTCATGGTTCTTTTTCCCACGAATGAAGCGTCGGACACGCCCCATATTGCTGACCTTATATTCTGGCGCACACTTTATGAGTTTCCACGTTTCCATTAGAGGTGCATTTCCTGTTCAATGGTGCGTTCGGTCGGTATCAGACGCGCCTTCGATTTCAAAAGTACGTTATAGGTTTCCAGTTTGTCTGCAAGTTTTTTTTCAAATGCCGTGGCAGATTCAATAATTGCCTTTTGCGCATCCTCATGCGGGAATACACGGACAGTCGCCATTGGTAAACCACCGCAGTACGAAACCAGATCGCACCACTTGCGGCCAGTGACAAGCAGCCCTGTCTGCACTTGAATCATGTAATTAGGGTCGATTATGTTGGTATCAACGTAGTCAACAATGGTCTTGATCTGGTGTTTCTGTGCGCGACTCTTGCACTCAATAAGGCCATCTTCTCCAACTAGAGCGTCCGGGGAATAACCAATCGTAAATCCCCATTTGTCATTAGTCACAAAGCCTATTCGCTCAATCGGCGCATAATTTGTTGCGTACAGTTCACCCGCCGCTATTTCGTCTGACTGGCCGCGTAACATTGCATCCGACACATACTGCGGCTCAACGTAGCCAGTAATCCGCTGCGCCAATAGTTCATACAGGTGGGCGCGTGTTTTGTCATTGTCGGCAACTTTGAGCGTCGGCGTGACAATCAGGTGCATTTCGCTGGCTGTGAGCACACCGCAGCGCATGGAGTGCCAGGACTCGCTTCCCTGAACGACTTCCTTGTGATAGGTGATGCCCATTACCGCATCCACCCCATGAATATGCAGAACTGCGCCACCACATAAGCCACAATGCACACATACAGCACCAGCGCATCAGGCTCCGGCAACCAATTCTTGCGCTCGACTGGAATGTGCAGAGTCTCGCCGCGTGGCATGGTGCGCAGGATTGGGTTGGTGATCGTCGGATCGATCCACTTGCTTTCGACTTTGCCAAGGTAGCGCATCATCTTGATTGTCTGCATGTCAAAATCTCGCAATGAAATAGGCCACCATAATCACAGCCCCGACGCCGATAATCACCGTCACGCAGAACGCTAGGCCGACGAATACTACGTCGGGGAGGTCGTCGTGGTCGTCGCGGTCAGTCGCCATTGAAAACCTCGTCAATCGCCAGCGTGCGAAGGTGACGTGCCATGCGCGCAATCGTGGCATCGTCTTGATTGACGCGAATCGCCTCGCACAGTGCGCGCAGTTGGCGGCTTACTTCCAGCTTATACAAGTGGTCGCCCCAATAGTCGCCAAGGTCAACGTCGTCTGTGGCGGATTCGAGTAGGGTAGCTTCTTGCTCGGGTGTGAGTTCTGGATTCTGCCTTTCGTATTCCGAAGCTGCGCCGACCGTCATTTGGTTCTCGTATTCCATGTTTTCCCCGTTGGTTGTCACTCGACAATTGACGTTTTACGCCTGTCGGATTGGCATGTCAATAGGCTAGGCTATAAATATTTATAAGGTGGCCTATTGCGCTTTCCCGAAACTTCAATTACCCTTCTGAGCCATGACATACAAACAACTGATTGCCTACTACAAGACCCAACAGGCTGCGGCTGATGCTCTGGGGATTCAACAACCATCCGTTGCTGGCTGGAAGTCATCCGGCATACCAATGCTAAGACAGTTCCAGTATCAGGACGCGACTAAAGGGGCGCTAAAGGTGGCGAAGAAATGACCCGAGCCGAGTACCTGCGCGACTACCGCCGCCGCCACATCAATCGCCTGCGCAAATATCAGGCGAAGTGGAAGCGCGAGAGGAATGCTAGGCGTAGAGTTAAGGCCGCGATTGTCGCAGGCACGTTGCCGATGGGGATTGGCGGCATGGTGGCGCAGATTATGAGAGCGAAATGAAGCCGCGTAACAAGAGAGAGCAGCACGAATGGGACACAGCCAAGGCTCAACAGCACGCATTCCTTGCCATGTCAGCGCCGGATAAAGACCGTGCGGCCAAAGGGATGGCCATCTATGGGAAATCACCGGAGCCATATCAAGCACCGGCACTAAGGCAACAGCGCATGGCAGATAACGATTTAGAGTCAGCGGTATCAGACGAGATTGAGGCTGCGCTAAAGGGACATCCTTTGATAGCGTTTTTAGTACGCGCAAACTCGGGACAGTCCACGTTCAAGGACAATCATGGCGTCGATCATCATGTGCGGTTTGCGCGTTTCGTCAAGCGTCCGTCTGACGAGAATGAAAAGATGCTGATACCGGACTATTACGGGATGCTGATAACGGGGCAATTCCTGGTGCTGGAGGCCAAAGCGCGGACTTGGCACATGACGCCATCGGACTATCGCGCTAAAGATCAATGGCGCTTCATTCGCGGCGTCATAGCAAGAGGCGGTCGGGGCGGTTTTTGCTGCTCCGGTCAAGACGCGGTAAACATTGTGGAGGCTACATGACCGAACAACTGAAACAAGGCTACATCCCCATGCCCCGCAGCAAGTCGGCGGTTCCGGCGAGGGAGGCTGTGGAATTTGTGCCGATCAAGCCGATGTCGATTCCGATGAGGGACAATCTGGCCCGATGCGCGGAGTATCGGGCGAAGGGTAAATCTTGGAGGCCGGGGGAATAGATGAAAATAATGCCGTGCGAATTAAAGGATGCCAATGCCTTCATTGCAAAGCACCATCGACACCATAAGCCGGTGGTAGGCCATCGGTTCAGCATCGCTGCGGTTCAGTCGGAAGTGCGCGATGTGATACCGGCTGGCCCGTATCTGTGTGAGGATGTTGTTGGAGTGGCGATTATTGGTAGGCCAGTTGCTCGTATGACAGATCAAAGATTGGTCGTTGAAGTAACAAGACTGTGCACTGACGGAACAAAAAACGCTTGCAGTTTGCTGTATGCGGCAGCTGCAAGAGTCGCCCGCGAAATTGGATACAAAAGCATTCAAACATTTATTCTTGAGTCCGAGCCTGGGACTTCACTAATTGCGTCGGGGTGGAAAATGATTGGTATATCCCCCGGTGGCGATTGGAATGTACCAAGCAGAGGGGGAAGGCGAACCGATCAACCTATGGAGAAAAAGGCAAAATGGCAGAAAATACTCAACCCATGACCGCCGCCGCCAACAGAGAAGCAATGCCCAAGGTAGCCGAGTTCGTGGACGCGATGAAAAAAGAATTCGGCGTCGTGCATGTGAAATACGCCTGCGAAAACGGCCAAGAGCGCGGCGTGTCGTGGGAGAGGGTGGAGAGCGATGACTAATTTCAACTTACTGACCACGGCACAGCTTGCCGAGAAGTGGGGCATGTCTGTATCGCGCCTGAATACGCTTGTGCGTGAAGGCAGAGTAACGCCAGCAATAGCATTTGGGCGCGGCATAGGAAATCTGTTTTCGCACAAGATACGGGAGCCGAAGCAGAAGGCTACGGGACGGCCACGCAAGCAACGATTGAACAGGGGGATGACATGACCGACACACCGGAAGCACTGTGGAGCGTGGACATGCTGCGCGCAGAGATAGCCCGACTCCGCGAGGCCGCGAAGGATGCGTCAAGGCTGGATGTTTTGGATGCGTGCTGGACACAAGGCGTTCACGTTGAAGTGTGCGCGACAGGCTCATTCAGTGGTGCGGGTTTGCAAAGGAAGGCGACTGTGTTCTACGGAAACGATGAATACAGGAGGGGAAACGTGCGGGCCGCAATTGACGCGCTTGCTATCGCCCTCACCGAGAAAGCCGCGAAATGAGCGATGAAAAAGTGTTGCCACTCCCGCTAACTGAGATATGCAGAGACATCGGCTGCTCTGGCATTGACCCCGATATGTGCAATAACAGGCCGCAGCATTGCAGCATTATTCGCAAGATACTCGCCCCATTGCTGCGCGAAAAACAGGAGTATGCTACCCGTCCCCATCGGTAGCCCAACGAACACTAACCAGCGGGAGGCTGGCACTAATGGAACAATTGACAGCAGCAGGATTGGCCGGTATCGCGGCGCTACGGATTTCAGAGGCGATGGACAAGGGAAAGATTGCCGACGTTTGGGCGCGACTCGGGAAGGCTTCGCGCATCACTTTGTTGCAACGCAGCGCCCTGCACTATCGCTGGCATACCTCGGAATGGCAGGACATACCGTTACCCGAGCAGAAGGCCATCGTTCAGGCGCTAACCGGAATGCTCACGTTCCTGGCAAGCGCCGGACTCGACCACGCAGAGGCGCGGATTGCTCGGGCTAGGGTGGCGGCATGAGCGCCCACCCCTCCGACCTTGACACAGACCTGTCAAACCTTGATAGACTAGCGGCACAGTACAAAAAGCAACATTCACGCGCCAAGCCGAACGGCGCAACGCCTTCCGGCGCGCAGGCAGCGGAATCCCCTTCCGTTCCCAGTGGAGTCCTCCCCTCCACCATGCCTGACGCGCCGGGAGCCTTCGGGGAAATGCCCCCGGATATCCCCCTAGACGCATACGCGGACGAATTTAACCGAATCCCCGCAGACACCACGCCAAATCCCGTAGAACGCACTATAAGCCACGTTCAGGCCGAGCCGCACCAAACCCCGGAATGGGTGCATAACGAGCCTACGGGTGATTCTGAGTGGCCTGAGCCGGTTAATTTGTTCGGCGGCATAACTTTCCCGCCTTTCCCGCCCGGATGCTTGCCTCCAGAGATTGAGCCATATATCCGCGATCAGGCAGACCGGGCCGGGGTGGATGTTGCCCAAGTTGCCCTAAATTGCTACACCATAGCCGCCGCCACAATCCGCGCTGGCATAGGCGTACAGATGCAGGAGGACATGGGCGATGGTTCCCGTGTCTGGACGGAATACCCTATTTTGTGGGCCGCAGTTGTCGGAATGTTCGGGGAAAAGAAGGGCGTTGGTCTTGATATTGCAATGCACCAATTCAAAGCCATTGACGCACGCACACGGATGCAGGAAGAAGAATCGTGGAAGACGCACGAGCGCAAGATAAAAATCCACGAAAAGCAGATGCAGTCCTACTATACCGAAGCCGCCAAGAATCCAAACGCGCCGGTTCCCGAGCTTGACCCCGCCCCGCCCCATACCCGGTACTGGACGGATGATGCCACGCTGCAAGGCATTGCAAAGACGTTCACAGACAACCCGCGCAAGAAAATCGCCGTTATTAAGGATGAGTTATCCGGATGGTTCGGCTCATTCGATGCCTTCACTAACGGAAAATCCGACATTGACCGGCCTGCGTATCTGTCCGCTTACGAGTCCAAAGCCCGCCCGATTGACCGGGTAGGCGGTGGGACGTGGTTCATTGATCCATGGGGTGTGCCTATCATCGGCGGCATTCAGCCTGACGTTTTCCGCAAGGTGGCGGCAAAGCTAGGGGCGGACGGAATGCTCCAGCGGTTCCAGATCGTGCTATCCAGGCCCGCCGTTCAGGTTCCTAGACGCCCCGCCGATCAGTCCGCCGCCGCTCAGTGGAAAAAGATCATGGAAAACCTTGCTGCCATGATGCCCAGAGGTAATCCGGTCAGGCTGTCCAAAGAAGCCGCCCGGTTTATGGACGAGCGGGTTAAGTGGATTTCTCATGCCGTGCAATCCGGCATTGCCCCCGCCCTCGCCGGTACGGTCAACAAATGGGAAGGGTTATTTGGTAGGTTAGCGATCACTTCGCATTGCATTGCCGATGCTGCTCGGTGCAACATGACGCGGGAACAGCTAGACCGTGGCGAATTCGTCCCATCGCCCGAGGTATCACTTGCCACCATGCAGCAGTGCTGGACATGGATGCGGGAATTCTTATGGCCCCATGCTGTGCAATTCTATGAGAGCCAGCAGGCCAGCAATCCAGAAAATGAGATGCTGGTCAAGTTCGCGGATTTCGTGCTGGCGCGAGGTCTGACCGAAGTGCAACCCGGATACCTGTCGGGCAAGTGGTCAACCTACCGTGAATTGAACACGATCCCGAAAAGGAGGGAATTTTGGGATAGCGTTATCAATATCGGGCTTGGGCGATCCGCTAATCAGGGATTCGATAGAACCGGCAACATACCGCGAACCATCATCATCAACCCCCGATACCTAGACGGGCGATTCAGCGCACGCGCCGAACATGCCCGCGCACAGGCCGAGCGTTACCGGGATATCATGCACCCGGCAATGCTCGACGCGCAGGAGAGGGAACCGGGCGAGGAAGGCTAGAACACGATAAGTTCGTCGCTCTCCGCATCGTAAGCGGCAGCATCGGCAGCATTGCTACGCCTTGCCTCATATCGGGCAGCATTGCGCCTCATGTCAAAATCTCGCGCCAACCGTTCGGCCTTCACCCTCTCCATCCTGCGCGCCTGGTAGATCGCTGCCGTTTGCAGGCCCATGTCTGCCGCGACACTCGAAACACGCTCCCCCGCTTCGACTCGGGCCAGTGCCGCCTGTAACTGTGCGTTGCGTTGTCTGCTCATGCTTTCCTCTTTACAGTGTGCATTCCTTGCGGAAGCGAAATATAAAGCCTGCCGTTGTGAACGGAAAACGGCGAGACATAGGCAACGGGAAATTCTTTTGTGTCGCACCGCACAGCTACTTCCGCTTCATCGTCCGGATTAAACGTCAGTAACTTTTCAATCAGTTCTCTGTTTTTCATAAAATCCCTTTCAGTAAGGCGCAGGTTTAGCTACAGGCATCGCAGGCTGCTTCACCGCCTTCCCGAACGGCCAGCCTAGGCGCGGGGTTACGATTACGCGGGTTAGTTTTAGGTGCGCGCTCATGGTTTAGCCTTTCGCAGCAAGCATCCTACGCAGCAATACGCCGTAAGATTCCAAGCGTTTTTTTGGCATCGGTAGCAGCGACCTGTGCGCTTACCGCGTTTTACGCGCATCACGAATTTATATCGTTGCATTGTGGTATCTTTCTTTCAAACTTAACTCGCTTAAATGCGGAGCAGTTTCTTCCGTGGTCAGTCTTTGTTCTGGCGTCAAAAAACTCACAGAGGCCGCCGCCAATCGTGTCAGACTTCCATTTAAGGAAGTATCTGCACGAACCGCAATCTTTATTCTTATTCATTTCGCGCTCATTTCGCACCGCCGCGTGAGAGGGCGAGGGCGAGGGCAGCGCGGGCAGCGATAACCTGCGCATTGCTATCAGTGAATTCTGCCGAACGCCCGACTCCGATCATGCACAGACGATACTGCTCGATCATGCCATCCAGCGCCCGCACCAGTTCGGCCTGGATCGTGAGCAGGCGGTCGCGTTCGGCTAGCAGCGTGGGGGCTTGGGCGATCAATGCGGCATTGGCAGTGTTCAGACAATCAATGCCGGTGTGTTTTCCAACTATAACGGACTGGCCGCCGCCGTTTGGATAGTTGTGCACAATTTCTAAACTGTTCCTGTCTGGCAAAATCCCCATTCCATCGCGCCGCAACTGAACCGTCCAAGGCCCCGGCGTGAATCCCTCGTGCTTCGTCTCGTGCGTGTCTGTGGGCATTTCATACTCCAATGTCGTTAAATTTATGGATGGCGAATGCCAGTGTCCGGTTATCAGACTTCCATTCCCGCAATCCATGGATATGCTCACCATCATCATTCTTGAACGATTGCGAATTGACTAGCGCGAACGTCTCACCATTTGCGCCACGTTCCCGCACCATGCTTTCAATGTGGCGCACCGAAGAATTCCACGAATGCTTAATCACGTTCGTTCCGTCGCTGCATTTAATTAGGTAATTGCGCCGTTTCATTTTGTCTGTCTCCGGTTTGGTTATGCGCAGCAAGCGATGCCGCGTGAATAGTTTGAATCGGTCAATATGTCGGGCGAGACGTACAGCGCGCACCCACGCGGATCACCTTGATGGTAGAAATGGATGCCGTATTTTTCGCATATCGCCTTGACGCGGCGCAATGCTCCAGCCTCGCGGTCTGCGATGCGTTCGCGGAATGGGCCGCTACCAGCTTTTGCCATGTGCGAATATGTCACGCGGTAGGCAATGCCGGTCTGTTCGTCGCGCTCAATCGCCCATGATGCAAAATCGTTACCGTCGCCGCACTCGCCTTCACTCCAGCGTTGCAGCGTCAATTCAGCGCGGCGCAGCGTGTTCGCATCGTCGAAGTCCATCTGTATGCCACGGCGGGAAAAATCGCTTATCAGTTTGAATGTTGCGTTGCGTGCGTTGCTCATTTTGATGCCTCCAGTCAGTTACCGTCTTGCATTGCGGCGAGTCCGTCGCCGTGGCGGTTTTACCGTGCGATTGTTCCCTTGTGTTTAATACACCCTAGGCAGTTTTGATCATAATAGGTGTCGCGTATAGCATTGTTATCACTTGAGCAGTACGGGCAAACACTCCGCAGCCGCGCATTCTCGCGCTCCAGTGTTTGGCCTGCTTCGAAAAGTTTTTTTGCAAGTTCCCAATCGGGAAGCTTGAAATTATCCTTTAGCGCGTTATTCATTATTGGCGTTGTTTTGTCTCCCCATAGAGCATCTTCAGATGTACGCAAAAGCCCGATAATAACGTCCGCTTCTTCCTCTGTGATTCGAATGTAATACTGATTCCCATTATTGATTTCACCTTTAGCGTTTTCGAGCGCGCAAATTACATCAGACGGGGCCATTCCTTGGCGTATTGTCATTTTCTACTCCTTAACCTTGCTGACAGTCTTAACTATCGCCCGCCCGAAAGTTGCGTAAATATGATCGCCAATGGCAGGCTTGTAATCTAGTTCGGTCTCGCCGCGAAACGGCCCAGCGTTAGACGGCGAAATGTAGACGTATGAAACGCTGTATTTCTGGCATGTCTGCTTAGTATCGTTCATGCTATTCTCCCGTATTCAGAATTGCCGCACGCACTGTGCGGATAACGTTGGGCGTCAGTGCGCTAAGTTGGCCTGATTCAAGGCACAATTCAAGCGCAGCCCTAAGCGCGGCGTTCTGGCATTCGAGCGCGGCTAGAAGTGCAATATTATTTGATGCATCAATCGCAGCGTCCCATTTACTAGCCTGCTCATCGGAAACATTAAACTCATATCCTAACGCTGTAATCGTCTTTGTCATTTCAATCCTTTCATTGCATCATCAATAGCAGAATCTAATTCTTCCTCTTGCCATGAGTCATAACGCCCATTCCCTTTTGACCAGATATTTACCATTCCAACTCCGATTGTCGTTCGTCTGCGCAGCCATTGATACCTTTCAGCGTCCCTGTCACGGTCAGGACCATAGCGGTAATCATCAGCAGACAGGGAGCAATGAACGCACGCTCCTTGATAAAACTCATGCACACAAGGGACCATGCTCATATCAGATATTCCCATTGCGCTGAAGGCGATCGACTACGCCCATAAATCCCTTGGCGCGCAGCCCATCTGCCCCATGCTCGACAAGCAATTCCAGATCGCCAACCATCAGGGAATTGTCGATAGGCTTGGAAGTGTCAATCATGCCGGCAGTCAACTTACCGCCACTTTGTGCTACCTGTATCTGTTCCCACGTGTATCCAAATATGTCACTCATCTCTATCCCCTTCCCACTATTGCCAATCGAGCGGACTGGCGCGCATTCCGTACTGCGTTTAATCGACCCGGTTAGGGCCGCAGAGAATCAATTAACAGCGTGCGCCGCTAATGCCGCGTTCATCTTGTCGGCGCACTCGAAAGCATCTTTCTCGGAAATGCAATTGATAACCACGTTTGAAGCGTATGCATTGCCGCGATCCAGTTTGAAATGCAGATCAAACACTTTGCTGCCATCGGACAGTTTCTTCTCGAATACCGTCCAAGGTGCCCATTTACCGCGTTGCCTATCGTTCATCCCGTTCCCCTTTTCCCGTTTCGTCTGGCACGTCGCCATGTGTGTAGAATAACACGTCTATATTAAATTACAAGCGTATTTTATATAATATATACGCATATCAAACCGCATACATACTACCCTTTCCGCATAAGCCGCTCCTGTTCAGCCTGGGCAAAATCCCAGTCATCGGCAGTCCATTCCGGCGTTGTCCCTACCACATCGAACACAGAATTAAACCGTGCGCCCGACTCATCAAACTGCCCGCCAGCACGGACCACGTTCAATATAAACTTCTGCCTATCAGTCAGAACCGCAGGCGCACACCCACCCGCCCGCGCTGCCAACTCAGCATCCGGCACAGCACGCGGCCCACGGCGCAAACTCGCGGGCATTACAGCCCCTTTCGGCATCAGCCAAACAGGCCCAGCCTTGTACGCGCCACCAATACGGCCGCTCTTCGCAAGCTTCAAAACCCATATTTTGCTAAACCCGTGCTGCTCGGCAAACTCTTTAGCTGTAACGTATTCCGTATCCATATATATACCCTTTTTAGTTAACTATGCGCCATTCCGGTGAAAACCACATACTACACCACTATACTATACTATATGCTCATACACTTCCATATGCAAGCGGTTATCCACTTATCCGGTACGCATGCGCGCAAGGGATAGCGTACCCGGAAAGTCTATTATTATTAAAATAACAATAATTCCCTGTCCCTGTCCAAACCCTAGGGAGTTCTACCGGATAAGTAGTAAACGGCTTATATACGGATGTGGATATATGATTTCCGAGCCTTTCCGGTAGGAATGCGTTAATCCGCGTGCTTTACCCCGAAAAGCGCCATCCAGCCGATTCTGCCGCGCTCCGTGCCATGTGCCAGCCAGCCCGGTGATCGTGCGGCCTGCGTGATCCTGGCGCGTGCTGGCGGTATGGGCGAGTTGACCAGGACGGAATCCATCCAGGCTTCAATGTGCCGGACGTGCTGCGCGGTCGGTGCGCATGGTGCATTGCGGTATGCGCTGGCCGTCATGCCATCATCATGATTGAGGTGCATGTAGTTTTATGTCAAATCATGGTGCGGTGCGATAGGCTAGTGCTGTTCACATATGCGCGCACGTTATGTTAAATCGTGGTGCGGCGCAGTACCCTGCCCCCCCCTGCCCTTTTCCTACAGAAAACCCGGTTAGGTACTTGATGGTACCGGGCGAAGGTAGCACTACCGTACACATTTACGCCCCTGTAGTTTTGTGCTACAAGGCGGGTGTGTGCGTGTTGGGTGATAGACGGAATGGATGAGTTGGTAGAAATTCGGGAAGGGATGGTAGCGGCGAAGGAGTTTCGTGCGCGTGCGGAGAAGGCGTTCAATGCGGCGGTGGCGAGGAATCCTGGGGGTAAGTTGGCACGGCGGGCGTCGGTGATATTTGACGTGTTTGGGGATTTTGCTGAGAGGAGGCGGGAGTGGGGGACGGAGGATGAGGCGTTACAGTTTTTGCTGGCACAGGTTGCGAGTGGGGTGAGTTTGAAGGTGTTGTGTGACCACTATGGGTTGCAGTATGGGGCGGTGGTGGCGTGGTTTTTGGAGGAGAAGTATCGGTTTGAGGCGTATGAGTGTGCGCTGAGGGCGGTGGCGGATGGGTATTACGGGGAGATAGTTGATATAGCGGACGGGGCGAATCCTGACACGGTGCAGTTGGCGGGGTTGCAGATCAAGGCGAGGGACATGGTGGCGAAGAAATATGACCGTGCGAGGTTTGGGGATCGTGAGGTGGTCCAGCCGGTGGGGGCAGGCGGTGGGTTTCCGGCAACGATTTCGATTACGTTTGTGGAGGCCGATAACGGGCGTCCTGTAGAGCGGGTTGTGAGTGTGCAAGGAGGGGATGCTGGATGAGCGCGTATGCTGCGCCGTCGTTTCCGAAGAAGCTGGATATTTTGTTTCAGCCTGCGCGGTACAAGGTTTTGCATGGGGGGAGGGGTGGGGCTAAAAGTTGGGGGGTGGCTCGGGCTTTGTTGTTGCGCGGTCTGACTAACCCTATCCGGTGGCTCTGCGCTCGGGAGTTCCAGAATTCGATTGAGGAGTCGGTGCATCGGCTGTTGCAGGAACAGGTAATAAATTTGGGGTTGGAGAAGTTCTACGACGTGCAGAAGAACAAGATTGTGGGGCTGAACGGGACGTATTTCGGGTTTGAGGGTTTGCACCACAACGTTGTGAATCTGAAGTCGTGGGAAGGGGCGGACGGGGTGTGGGTTGAGGAGGCTCAGACTGTCAGCAAGAATTCCTGGAATATCCTGACACCGACGATCCGTAAGGATGGGTCGGAGATTTGGATTACGTTTAACCCTGAATTTGAGGATGATGAGACGTATGTGCGGTTTGTGGTGAAGCCGCCACGGGACGCGCTGGTGAGGGAAATCAACTGGCGGGATAACCCGTGGTTTCCGAAGGTGTTGGAACAGGAGCGGGTGGAGTTACTGGAACGGGACCCCGATGCCTACGACCACGTTTGGGAAGGGAAGTGTCGGCAGTGGCTGGATGGGGCGATTTACGCCAAGGAACTGCGCAAAGCGTATGCCGATGGGCGGGTAACGAAGGTGGTACATGACCCTGAATTGCCGGTTTTCACGGCGTGGGACTTGGGGCACACGGACGATACGGCGATCTGGTGGTATCAGGTCGTGATGGGGGAGATTCACGTACTGGAGGGATATGCCACGTCGGGCGGGAGTCTGAGTGAGTATGCGACGCAGATTCTGGGGCGGGATGTGTCGATAAATCTTGTGGACGGGGAGGTTGTTGCGGTGATTGGGGCCGCTTTGCCGGAGTTGGAACACCGCCGCAGGTATAAATACGCGAGGCACTGGTTGCCGCATGATGCGCGGGCCAAGACGCTGGCAGCACAGGGAAAGTCGATCATTCAGCAGTTGGCGGTGGCCTTGGGACTGTCGAATCTGGCGATTGTGCCGGACATTGGCGTGGAGGACGGGATACAGGCAACCCGGATGATTTTCGGGCAGTGCTGGTTTGATGAGGCAGGGTGCGATGCGGGGTTGAAGGCGTTGAGGCGATATCAGCGGGAATTGCAGCAGGACGAGCGTTCGTACAAGAAGATCCCGAAGCACGATTGGACTTCACATTTTTCGGACGCCTTTCGGATGATGGCTGTGGCAACGCAGGGGGAAGTGAAGAAAAAGAAGGAGGAGCAAAAGCGGGATCAGGACGTGGAGGCTGCGGTGGATAAACCGGGGGTCTTGTTTACCCTGCCATCTTTGGATACCATGTGGGCCACGGCAAAGAGGCCGGCGGCGCGATACTGACAGGAGCATTTAAATGAACCTAGCCTACGGCAGTTACAAAAATCGCACGGACACGGGGGCCATCAGTACCGGCGCGTGTGCGTTGAACGGGTTTTACGTCAACAGTACGTCGAGCGGGACGCTGGCCTTCACTGATGGTGGTGTTGCGATTACCGGAACGATTACCCCCGCTGTGGGCTGGCACTTCTTGCCGATTGCAACCAACGGCGCGTTGGCCGTCACGGTTGGCGCGACGATCAACGTGACCTTCTCGTTTGTTCCTACGCCTAGCGGCTCGTAAGGCAAATAATGGCCGACGACGTTAAGAAAGACGTAACAGAGGCGGTTGAAGGGAAAAGCCGCTCCGTCGTCCAGAAGTGGCAGGCACAGTTCGCGGCCTACGACCGGCAATTCAGCACATGGGAAGCGCGTGTCGAGCGCATCCTGAAACGCTACAGGGATGAGAACCGCGACAAGTCAAAGGACGGCGGGGCGGCGAAGTTCAATATCCTGTGGTCGAACGTGCAGACGCTGGTTCCAGCGGTGTACTCCAAGGTTCCAAAGCCAGATGTGTCGCGCCGATTCAGGGACAATGATCCTATTGGCCGGGTTGCCGCACTTATTCTGGAACGCGCCGTTGAATTTGAAACTGAGCATTACCCGGATTTCAGAAACTCCACCAAAGCGGCGGTCATGGATCGCTTCTTGGGTGGTCGTGGAACGGTGTGGGCGCGATACGAGCCGCACATCAGGGCGGTTGCGCAGAAGCAGCCAACGGACGGCACTCAAGTTACAGAGGACGTTGATGAGCCGCGTGAGGAACTGGATTACGAGTGCGCGCCGACTGATTATGTGCCGTGGAAGGACTTTGGACACACGGTAGCGCGGACATGGGATGAAGTGACGGCGGTATGGCGCAAGGTCTACATGACCCGCGAGGCGTGCATTGAACGCTTTGGTGATGAGTTGGGCGAGAAGATACCGCTTGACTGCATACCGGATGATTTGAAGAAGAAGGAAATGGGCGGCGGGGACGGCAGCGACCTGTCACGCGCCTGCGTGTACGAGATTTGGGACAAGTTGCAGTTGAAGGCGATTTGGGTTTGCCCGTCCATGCCAGATGTTTTGGACGAGAAGGACGACCCCTTGGAGTTGGAAGGGTTTTTCCCGTGTCCGAAGCCGCTTTATGCGACGATGACCAACGAATCCTTGGAGCCTGTGCCTGACTTTGCGCTGTATCAGGATCAGGCGAAGGAACTGGACACGCTGGCTGACCGAATCCAAGGGCTGATTAACGCCTTGCAGGTGAAGGGCGTGTACGACTCCAGCATCCCTGCGATTGCGCGGATTTTCACCGAGGGCGACAACGGGCAGTTAATTCCAGTTAATAACTGGCAGGCATTTGCCGAGAAGAACGGTCTTGCGGGTGCAATTGACATTGTGGACTTGAAGCCGATCTACGAGGCGCTGCGGGCGGCGTATGAGTCGGTGCAACAGGTACTGCAACAGGTCTATGACCTGACG
>Ga0181352_1000080_pt1 | contig 41514 bp, 56 predicted proteins | sample Fa13VDMLBSN_FD_130103 | JGI IMG/M metagenome (GOLD analysis project Ga0181352, IMG submission 130103) | Freshwater viral communities from Lake Michigan, USA - Fa13.VD.MLB.S.N | ecosystem: Environmental > Aquatic > Freshwater > Lake | place: USA: Michigan | collected 2013-09-23 | reverse complement strand
GGGATCAACTCGCGTTTATCTTCTAACACGTTTATAGCATACATCATATATGGCGTTTCTTTTAGACCTCTCGTTTCAAACCATTCATCAAAATATTCTACTAGCATAGAACCAGCAAAGGGTCTAAACCATTCACGACCTTTAACCTTGTTTACGAAATCCTTACCATTAGGATCTCTTGGGTCATAGAGGATAGAACGATTTCCTAGAGCTCTTGGTCCACCCTCGGATCTTTCATTAAACATACAAACAATGTTACGGTCAGCAATTAGTTGCGCTATGGTTTCTGGTTCAACATCTTCAACTTCGAAATTATCATTTTTAATTTCGTAATTTACTTTTGTACCATAGTATAAAGTATCAGTCGAGCATTTATTCGCGCCGCCATTCCCATAATAAATTAGTTTCGCCGCGCCAATCGCCGTACCACCATCGTGCGCGATCGGATCAATATAGAAATTGCAATCTGGAAAATGTTTTAAGTATTCGTAGTTAGCAACGCAATTTAAACCGAACCCACCAGAAATACAAATGTTCTTTAAACCAGTTCTTTCTATAGCTATTTCTATAAGTTGAATAACTTGGCGTTCTGATGCTTTTTGTATTGAATACGCTAGATTTTTATCTAGATCAGAAAAACTATCATCGCGTTCTTCTTCTCTACGAAACTGAGGGTATGCCGACTCATTAATCAAAGCTCCCGCTGGGTAATGCGGTATAAACATATTTTTATTAGCGCGATCAGTTAAAAATATTTGCGGAATACGATCGTCTTCTTCTCCGTATGGAGCAAGACCCATAGTTTTACCAGCTTCAATAAATCCGAAACCAAGGTATTGAGAAACAGCTTCATATGCTTTTGTAATAGTTACACCATCATCAAAAACTCTACTCCGCGTCATAACTCTATATTTTTCATCAGAACGTACGGACTTATATAATTCGTCAAATCCTTGTTCGTATGAAGCATTATAAATCGTTTCGGTTTCATAACCGTAGATATACTTGTCTTCGACCTGAGCGTTTATTACGGATCCAGAACCATCAATAACTAAGACAGCTGCTTTATCAAAACCAGAACCATAAAAGGCTGAAGCAGCGTGCGTTAAATGATGATGTTCGAATAAAAGAGTTTTCTTTATGTTCGGATAAAATTTCCTTAGATAGCACCCATATGGATCTTCTGCAGTCCAAGGCATCTGTTGCGGTTGGGTTGTACCAGCGACAACAAGCTCGTCAACATGCTTATAGTTTCTTACAATATAATCCAATGCTTTGTATGGATTACCATCGTACTTCATTCTAGATAGTCTTTCTTCCTCGATGTAAAGATCGAGTTTACCATCTACCAATACAGCAACGGAACCATTATGCCCAGGATTCAAACCAACAATAACACTCATTTATTGCACTTTCTCTCAATATCTTTTTCAATAGAATTACAAAGCTGTTCAAACTCTTCATCATTAAACTGCATTCTAGTGTCGTTTAAACGATCGGCTAGATGAGAATCTATATTGTTAATTCTGATAGCAGAATATTTCTTTATACCAGATTTTTCGAAAATATTAAAATGATCTTTATAGCTAATATTTTCTGCGAATGTAGAACCGAGTATAACTGTTCCTGGTTTATTAAATGCTCGTGCGAAATGCTGCCCTACAGAGTCAACGCCGATAAAATAATCACACGCTTCGATCATAGCAGCCCAAAAACGAAGATCGCCTTCTATCTTAGCAGTCACATGTTCATTTTGAGGAACTAACATCTTATCGCCAAAGTAAATTAAATTGTACTTTTCAGAAAGACGATTCACCAACTTAACGTAATCGCCAGATTCTAAACTTCTAGATGTATCATCGATTGTATATTCGCCAACTTTTCGAGCTGTGCTGCCCCAAGGCTGTATTACAACATTCAATTTATTTTGTCTAGATGGTTCTTTCATCATATCCGAAAGAACGCCAAGAGCAGATAGCTCTTCATTTTTGTTTAAAATTAGTTTAATATTTTCTAAATCGCTATGATCGTCTGTTTCGTTGATAAGTTTATCGAATGCTTCTGTCATATGCAGTGTTTGTCTATAGTATTCTGGTAGACGATATGGTTCTGGAGAAATTACACGTGTAGCATTAAGGAAAAATCTATCAAAGATTCCCTTATTATCTGCATTAAAAGTTCTTTCTTGTAATTCTGGTAACCCCCAAAACAAATTATCCCAGCCATAGACGCAAATCGTAAAATCGTCGTTTGGATTGTTTTTTGCGTATTTAAGAAGGGCAGGAATAGAACAAATAGCGCGACCAGCGCCGCCGTCGATAACAAACACAGTTTTCATTATATTCTCCACTGGAACATGATTCTTACATATTTATGTTTAACGATTAAACGGTTTTTGCAAACTCTAAAAGGTTTTCGAAAATTATAGTTTTCTTTTTAAGATCTTTATTTGAGAAAGTATCTAGTTTCTTCAAGGTTTCTTTACCATGACCAGTTAATACAAGAACTGGTTTTGCTCCGACTTTTTCTGCGGCTTTTAAATCTGTAATTTTGTCACCAACATACCAACCCTGATTCCAATTAATACCACCGATTTCTTCCTGAGCGCGTTTAAACATACCGATATTTGGTTTAGCATAATAATCTTCTTTTAAGTTACTGGTAGCATAGTAAAGACCATCGATAGAAAAGATTCCATTCTCGCCGAAAATTTTCATCATAGTTTGATTTACATTATCAACTTGGGCTTGCGTTTGAATACCTTTATTGATACCAGCCTGATTGGTTAAGATAACTATCTTATGCCCTTTCAATCTCAACATACGTATAGCTTCCAAACTACCAGGTATCATATTAAGCTGACTTGGGCTAGTAATATAATCGCCCATGTCAACATTAATCGTTCCGTCTCTATCTAATCCAATAATTGCTTTCGGGAAGTTAGTTGGCCAATTATTTTGATCGATAATAGTATTTTGTTGCGGAGGATTAGTAGCACAACAACCTTGCTGTTGAGGCGAATAATTTTTCAACTGTTCTATATCATAGCGACCCATTTTATAACTCCAGAAAGTTTCTTACATTAATGAATTTCTTATTATAATGTTTTCTCGCACACGTATACCATTGATACTTGTTTTCTAGATGTTTCGGAAACGGTATGGTTTCTATTCTAGCTTCATATTTACGCGAAACTAAATCTGCTACATAAAGAAACGAGATAGGACTGCTAGTACCAACATCATAAATTCCTGATGGGCGTTCCATAGTTATACAGTCGATAGCATCACCTACATAAACAAAGTCGCGGAAAAAGTTTTTGGAGCCTTCAAATACTTTGATGATACCAGTTTCTTTAGCTTGTTTTGTGAATTGGTGGATTGGGCTGGCTTGATTGCCTTTATGATCTTCCCCTTCGCCGTATACGTTGAAGAACCTACAACCGACAATATTACTAAAACGATCAATATTATCCTGCACCCAGTAATCAACTGTAGCTTTTGATAGCGCATAGTAATTTAGTGGATTTAAATCATATGGTCCAGAGTTACCATAAACGGATGCTGATGAAGCATATGTTACTGGCACTTCATGTCTTATAGCTTCCTCAAACAGCTGAATACTGTAACGAATATTTAAATCATAAATTCGGTCAACATTTTTTTCTGTAGTGCTAGATAAAGCTCCAATATGATAAACACGCATAACTTCGTGCCATGGGAAATCGTGCTCGAATATCTTGTTTCTGTTATGAAGGTCTATTTTATAAACATCATCAAATTTTTTTACGAGATGACTACCAATAAAACCATCAGCTCCCGTTATTAATATCACGGCGCGCTCCTTTAACGTAGTATATCATCTAATACTTTTGTTGTTGAATAACCATCTACGTATGGGATAATAACAACTTCTGCTAAATCTTTTCCTACTACCATTTCGGGCGTGTAATCTCCACCTTTTGTAATTATATCTGGCTTAATACTTTGAATTAATTCGTAAGGTGTTTCTTCATCAAAAATAATTACTTCATCAACACACCCCAAAGATTTTAACACTGCTCTTCTATCAAATTGATTGTTGATCGGACGACACAATCCCTTTAATTTTTTTACAGATTTATCGGAATTTAAACCAACGATCAGTTTACCACCTAGCTTTTTTGATGCCCGCAAATATTCTATATGTCCTTTGTGGAGGATGTCGAAACAACCATTAGTGAATATAATTTTTGTTTCTTTCAAATCTTCGGGTTGCAAAACATATGTTCCCATCTTAGTTACAGAGATACTCGCGAGCGTGTTCGCGCGAGCGCATGCTTGTTTTAATGTAAACCCGCGATTCAAATAATGAGCCATGGCTGCTAAAAATACGTCGCCAGCTCCAGTTACATCAGCAACCTGTCGTTTTTCTCCAGGAAGCATACCAGTGAATTCTTTAGAACTAACATAGACGCCATCGCCACCCAGCGTAATAACGATAGCACCGATATTAAAATTACGACGAACAAGTTCACATTCATCGAAATCTTGCCGACCTGCAAATTCGAAAAATTCTTTTTTATTCAATTTTATAATATCCGCGCCGATGTACCGATGCAGTTTTTTCTTAGGATCAACAATAACCTTCACGCCAGCTTTTTTAAAATTTTCGATAATAGTTTCTGAATGGTGCAAATAACCTTTGTTGTAATCGGAAATAACAAGCCAATCGATTCCAATCGGATTGTATTCTGTAAAGTCGTTTATCTCATAGGTTTCGTTATCGCTACGAAAAACAATTCTATTATCGACTACGTAGCGCGTCTTAGTCGAACTACAACCACAGTCGAAATAAGGATCAGAACCCAATGATGTTAAATTGGCGATTACGTTCCAAGCACCACCAGCTCGTTTTACAACTTTATCTTCTTTGAAAATAGGGATTGGCGTTTCTGGAGATATTTTAGTATATGAACCGTAAATATATTCGTCACTGATACCATCACCAATAACATAAATCATTTTTGAGAATCTCCAGGTAATACGCGATAATTATCTTCAGCCGAATCAGCAGTTGAAACTTCTACAATAACAGAATTATCTTCTAGAGCTACCAGCTGGTGCGGAAGCAACGGTGGGTTTCTCCAAGTGTCTCCTGGATTTAGGGCGATTTCTCGAACGTTCGCATCTGACGTATCGATTATTTTAAGAAGAAAAGCTCCGTTCAAAACAACCCACGTTTCGTCTTTTTCCTTGTGAAAATGCATACTCATCTTAGAGCCAGCTTTTTCAAATTGAAGAAACTTACCAGCGTAATGCTCGTTAGAAGCGAAAATAGTTTCTTTACCCCAACCTTTTTCTACATCTGCACTCATGTTATATCTCCTTTTCATATTCTATTATACTAGTATTTTCAAAAAAGTAAAGCTCAAATTTTATAAATAATCAAAATAACACCATTGGGGAAAGGGAACCATGGCTGATAAAGATTTCGTCGTCAAGAACGGTCTTCGCACCGTTGGCAACACTATCGTTGCAAACTCTTCGCAGATATCTCTAAACTCGAATGTTGTCGTAGATAATTCGGCTTCTTTTACTGCCAATGGTAGTTCTGGGTCTGCTGGTCAATTACTAGCCTCCAACGGCACTGGTATTTATTGGACCACTCCGACGACCCTTACTGTAAACCAAGCAGCTCAATATTCTTGGACAAATACTCATTCTTTTAGCAACACTGTTACATTTAATGGAAACGCTGCTATCAGCACTCTTTCTGCGAATGGTGGGTTCGGTTCGGCTGGGCAAGTTTTAATTTCGGGCGGAACAAGTTCTAATGCTTATTGGGCTGCTACGCCAGTTAATGTTGCTGCTACATATAGCTGGACAAATGTTCATACATTTTCCAATACGCTCACAATAACAGGATCGGGCGGTAGGCTTTTTCTTGATGGTATTCCTATTACTGCTAACGGCAGCAATGGTACTTCTGGTCAGGTACTCGCTTCAAACGGTTCTACTGGTTCTCCTTATTGGGTTACTCCTGGTACTGGTACTGTTAGTCAGGTAAATACGGGTGTTGGTTTAACTGGCGGACCAGTTAGCACTACAGGAACGATTTCTGTAAATCCTAATACTGGTATCGTTGCAAATAGCACTGGCGTTTTCGTATCTAATACCTATGTTAATACTTCTTCAAATTTCACAGTAAACGGTCAGTTAACTTTTTCAAATGTAACGACGTTTAATTCTAACGCTGCTTTTGCTGCAATTTCAGCTAACGGTAGTTTTGGAACAGCGGGTCATGCTCTTTTCAGTGGTGGCGGTACAACAAATAACTACTTCAGTAATGTTGTAACTTCCGTTTCTGTTACAGCTGGCCAGATAGCTGCAACATACAGTGGCGCTAATCCAACTCTTGGTCTAGCAACCACAGCCGTAACTGCTGGTTGTTACGCGGCTCCTACTCTTTACGTTGACTGCTATGGTAGAATTACAGCTGCAGCTAATGGTTCTGCAGGTAGCGGAACTGTTACACAAGTTGATACAGGTGTTGGTCTTGTCGTAGCGGGTGGTGCGGACGCTAATACGATTTGCACCTCAGGAACAATATCCCTTGCTACAGCTGGTCCTGGCGCAGCAACTTATGGCGCTACGGGTGGTGGTGTTTCCTGTATCTGTGTTGATGCCTACGGTAGAATTGGCTCTATTACAACGCCAACATGCGGCTTCGCTACTTGCGGTTATGTTAATGGACAAGGATTTGTTACAAGCGCAGTAACTTCTTTGTCTGGCGGAACTGGCGTGTCGGTTTCTGGCTCTACGGGTTCAGTAACAGTTTGCATAGCGCAAGCAGTTGGCACAACTTCTAGTGTTCGTTTCGGTTCGTTTGGTGTCGGAACATCAGCAACAGGAACTACTGGCGAAATAGTTGCTACTGGAAACATTACTGCATACTATTCCGATAAAAGACTTAAAAAGTGCATCAATCCTATAGAAAACGCTCTTTGCAAAGTTACACAAATTTCTGGCGTAACTTATCGTAGTAATGAAGTTGCAGAAAAATATGGTTATAAAGACGATGGCGAACAAGTTGGTGTTATTGCTCAAGAAGTTGATGCAGTACTACCGCATGCTGTTAAACCAGCACCATTTGATACTGAGTGGATTAATGGTGTTTCGAAATCTATTTCTGGCGAAAACTATAAAACTGTTCAATATGAAAAAATAGTTCCGTTGTTAATCGAAGCAATTAAAGAATTAACAGCTAGAGTTGAAGTATTAGAAAATAAGGGCTAATTATGGCGTATCCAGACAACTCAGCTCAATTTACACCATCCAGTACGATTAGTTATAATAATATACGAAATATATTTTTTACTGGTTCTGGTGCGCTTTCAGCTTCCGATTTAACTGGTAAAGAACAGTGGTTTGATGCTAGTAGCCTCGGATATGGAGTATTTGGTAAAATAGCTAGTTATAATTCTGGTAATTTAAATGACATAGCTTTATCTGATTGGAAAAGTGTTGCAGCCAAACCATTTTTTAGATATACTATTGGTAGTTGGACAGTAGATTCGTCTGTTGATGTTGGTTTGCCTTTCACACCTTCAAACGGCGAAACTTTGTATGGGTTTTCCAGTTATGGATATAAATCTGATACATTTGCACCATTATCTTTTGGTAGTATAAGCAGTCCAACGGGGTTTATTAATTCTGGTACAGTATACTGCGAAGTTAGACAAATAATTTATAGAACGGCATTTGGAACGCTCTATATAAGGCTTTCTGATATGTTAAATTCTACAGTTCCTTCCTCCAGTCTTTTAAATAGTATGCGTTGGTATACTAGTAGTGGCGGTAGCGGTACTATGTACACTATGACTCCAATATCAACCACCTCAGATATTGCTTTTGAAAAAACAAGAATTTATGCATTCGGCGGTGATATAAGCGGTATTCACGGTACATCTGGTAACAAGTCAATTTTGATTTATAGCGCGTAATAAGGAATTTCAATGTCAGTACCTTCATCAAGAGCCGAGTTTAAAGAATATATTCTTCGCAGACTTGGTAAACCAGTTATCGAGATCAACGTAGACGATGATCAAGTCGATGACCGTATCGACGAGGCACTGAAGTATTACTACGATTACCATTTCGATGGCACCGAAAAGATTTTTTATAAGCATGTTGTGACAGAAACTGATATTGATAACAAGTATATTACGCTACCTGAAAATGTAATTGGCGCTGTAAACCTATTTCCGATCGGTCAGGGTCTTAACACCAACAACTTGTTTAACATTCGTTATCAGATCGCATTGAACGATCTTTATACGCTGACATCGGTTTCAATGGTTCCTTACTATATGGCGCTAACGCATGTTCAGTTCCTTGAGCAGATGCTTGTTGGTCAGCAACCATTTCGTTATAACAGACATGTAAATAAATTATATATCGACACTGATTGGAACCTTTTTAATATTGGCGACAGCATTCTTGTTGAAGCATATCAAATTGTTGATCCTGCCACATTCAATGATGTGTGGAGCGATCGCTGGTTGATGCGCTACTGCTATTGCTTAGTTAAGATGCAGTGGGGTAATAACCTTAAAAAGTATCAGGGCATGCAGCTTCCTGGTGGGCTTACTTTCAACGGTCAACAAATTTATGACGAAGCGAACGAAGAAAAGGAAGAGTTAGAAAGAGAAATGATTTACAGCTATAGCTTGCCAGCTACAGATATGATTGGATAACAATGGCAACGAATTTTTACTTCAATAATTTTTCTAGTTTCCAAGAGCAGCTGCTACTTGAAAATTTAATTATTGAAGCTATCAAAATTTATGGCGAAGATATGTTTTACCTTCCAAGAAACATTAACAACTTGGACAAGGTATATACAGCTGACGACCAATCATCTTATACGCTCTCATTTCCGATTGAAATGTATATTAAATCGGTTGATGGGTTTTCTGGCGATGGTAACTTCATGTCGAAGTTTGGTCTTGAAATTCGCGACCAAGTTGTATTTTCTGTAGCACAGCGCGTATTTAATGATGAAATTGGTAGTCAACTTTCGTTCTTGCGTCCGCGCGAGGGCGATATAATTTACTTCCCATTGAATAAAAAATGTTTCCAAATTAAGTATGTAAACAAGCAAGAAATGTTCTATCAGCTGGGTGCATTGCAAACTTGGGAAATGACTTGCGAACTGTTTGAATATAGTAATGAAGATTTCGACACTGGAATTCCTGAGATCGATTCTATTCAAACTCGTCTTAGCACTAATATTCTTGATCGTTCTATTACAGACGAAGATGGTTACTACCTGATGGATGAAAATGGTAACTATCTTGTTGAAGAAGGTTATAATTTAGAAACTATTACAGGTACTGGTGGTAACGACGCAATTCAAAATGAAACAGATGACTTTGTAGATTTTTCTGTTTATGACCCATTCAGTGAAGGTAGAATTTAATGTTTAATCAATTATTTTATTTCCAAACGATTCGTAAATACGTTACATTGTTTGGCACTCTATTCAATGAAATTTCAATTACAAAAGAAAATTCCACAACTGGTAGATTAGAGCAGCTTATTCGTGTGCCTATTACATATGCACCAAAAGAAAAAATGCTAGCTCGTGTTCAAATGGACCCAAACATAGATCGTCCCTCTGCTACTGTGCCACTTCCTTACATGTCATTTGAGATGACTAATGTTGCATATGACGGTGATAGAAAACTTAGAACTACTGGAAGAATAGCAGTAAAAGACACAGATAATGCTAACAAGTTAAAGTACCAATACAATCCTGTACCATACAACTTCGGATTTCGCCTCTATGTTTATGTAAAAAATGCTGAAGACGGCACTAAGATCGTCGAACAAATTTTGCCATACTTCACTCCAGATTTTACGGTATCGGTAAATTTGATTCCTGAGATGGATGTAACTATGGAAATTCCAGTAGTTATGAACAGCATTTATCAGGAAGATACATATGAAGGCGACTTTAGAGAACGTCGTGCGATTATTTGGACGCTAGATTTTACTCTGAAGGGTTACATTTACGGACCAATCAAGAAAAGCGCAATTATTAAATATGCTAACACTGTATTTTATGTACCAGGAGCTACTACGAATATCGAAGACGCTCCAGGAGAAACACCATATCATCATTATACGGTAATCACTCCTGGCTTGTTAGCTAATGGTAGCCCAACATCAAATGGTGCGGCGTCTATTAGTCCGCTGCTTATAGAAGTAGATGATGATTTCGGATATGTAATTGAAACAACTTATGGCGTATAATGGAAAAAAAGAAACCCGACCCAATTAGTGATGCATTGAATTTAACACCGCTTACTACAACTGATTCTGTTAAGGCGATTGTAGCTCAGGCTCACGACAACAGTGCGAAAAACGATTTCGAGTTAGCTCGTTCTAATATACACGAGGTAATTCAGAACGGCGTGTATGCGATGGAAAAATTATCGCAGATCGCCGACAGCAGTCAGCATCCCAGAGCTTTCGAAGTTTTAGCTAAACTCATGGATACGATGCTGCAAGCTAACAAGGATTTGATGGCACTACAGAAAGATATCCGCGAGATCGATGCGAAGGATACACCAACCAACGATCAGGCTAAAACAGTGACAAATAATTTGTTCGTTGGCTCGACTGCCGATTTACAAAAAGTAATTGAGAACATGAAAAATGGTGGATCTAGCTAATCTAAAAGGCTACAACGGCAATCTAAACCTAAAACGCTCGAACCAAAACATCGAGTGGACGCCAGACCTAGTTCAAGAATATATTAAATGCTCTCAGGATCCAGTGTACTTCACTGAGACCTATATGAAGATCATCAACATCGACCGTGGCTTAGTCAGCTTTAAGCTGTACGACTATCAGAAAGAAATGCTGAAGTCGATGCAGGAAAATCGCTTCAACATTATCGCTACAGCTCGTCAAGCAGGTAAGTCAACGGTAACTTGCGCCTTCGTCCTCTGGTACATTATTTTCCACGGCGAAAAGACAGTAGCATTGCTGGCAAACAAGGGCGAAACTGCTCGTGAAATTCTTGGTCGTATTCAGCTAGCATACCAGCATCTGCCACGTTGGTTGCAGCAGGGCGTGAAAGAATGGAACAAAGGCTCAATGGAGCTGGAAAATAACAGCCGAGTTATCGCCGCTGCCACTAGCTCCGACGCCATTCGTGGTTACTCTATCAACTTACTGTTCATCGACGAAGCTGCGTTTATTGAGAACTGGGATAGCTTTTTCACCTCTGTTTATCCTACGATTTCATCGGGTAAAGAGTCCAAAATTGTTCTTGTTTCAACACCAAACGGTCTAAACCACTTCTATGCTATCTGGCAAAATGCACAGGAAAAGCGCAACGGCTATGCACCGATTAAGGTAATGTGGCACGATGTTCCAGGTCGAGACGAAAAGTGGAAGCAGGATACACTGTCCTCTATGAATTTCGATTTTGAAAAGTTCGAGCAGGAATATTGCGTCGAGTTCCTCGGTAGTTCTGGCACTCTTATCGCTGGCTGGAAGCTGAAAGAGTTGGTCCACAAAACACCGATGACTCATAAGGATGGTCTATCGCAGTATGTTCAACCGATTCCTGGTCACAGTTACGTATGTTTAGTCGACGTTTCGCGCGGTAAGGGTTTAGACTATTCTGCGTTTCATATTATAGATGTTACTCAAATGCCATACGAGCAGGTTTGTGTCTACCGAAACAATATGGTAACACCGATTGACTACGCTGATGTTATTTTCAGAGTTTGTAAGGCGTATAACAATTCTTCGGTTATGGTTGAAATCAATGATATCGGCGAACAAGTCGGTCATTCACTTCACTATGATTTTGAGTATGATAACGTATTGTTTACTGAAAGTGCTGGTCGTTCAGGTAAACGTATCACTTCTGGGTTTGGTGCAAATGTTGATAAGGGAATTCGTACTACTAAAACAGTCAAATCAGTCGGCTGTTCAATCTTAAAACTATTGATCGAACAAAATCAGTTGATGGTAAACGACTTTCATACTATCGAAGAACTTGCGACTTTTTCCAGAAAGGGTCAAAGCTACGAGGCTGAGGAAGGGAAACATGACGACCTTGTAATGGGGTTGGTCTTATTCGCTTGGCTTTCCGATCAGCAATATTTCAAAGATTATACGAACATAAATACACTGATGAAATTACGAGAAAAAACTGAAGACGAAATTATGAACGACCTTACGCCTTTTGGATTTGTCGATAGCGGCGATGAAATGGCAGACATGATGGTTAACGAACCACAGGTTGGTAATTGGCTATTTAATGAAAAATTCTAAAAAAACAACAAATTATAAATAATTTGATGAAATTACCTTTTTTCCATGGAAGGAGAAACCAATGCCATTCCAAGTTAGTCCAGGTGTAAACGTATCCGAAATTGACCTTACTACGGTTGTCCCTGCAGTCGCTACTACTGACGGTGCGATTTCTGGTCTTTTCAACTGGGGTCCAGTTCGCGAGCGCGTTCTTATTGATAGCGAACAATATCTTCTATCCCGTTTCGGCTCCCCAACAAATGATAACGCAGAGACTTGGTTCACTGCTGCTAGCTTCCTTTCATACGGAAATAAGCTACACGTAGTTCGCGCAGCCGATTCTAGCGTTTTGTCTGCTTTTGCAAATACTGGAGCAGCTACTGCTAACAGCTTAAACACAGTTTTAAATAAAACCGATTACCTTGGTAAAGACGGAACTTTTGACGCTGACATTCAGTGGATTGCAAAGTATCCTGGGTCGTTTGGTAATTCTCTTCGTATTTCAGTTTGCGATACAGCTAATGGTTATACTTCAACTACTAATATGACTGCAGACGCAAATACGACAGGGACGTTTACAATTTCAGTAGGTAGTAACGGCGCTACTGTTGCTGTTTCAAATACTGCTAGCGGTAACTTGATTGAAGCAAATACTAACGCTCTTTCGTATGCAAGCGCTATAGCCGTAAACGATTTAATCGAAGTCGGTAACTCTTCTGTAGGCGTTCAGTATATGAAGGTAACTAGCGTCGGCTCGGTTACTTCTAACGCTACTCACCGTTATTTCTCAGTTTCTTTCAACGATCCGTTACAGCTTCATACTAATATTTCCCAAACTAGCATTGAGCGTTTCTGGGAGTTCTTCAATGTAGTTGATTCGGCTCCAGGAACTTCAGAATACGTTACACAGTTCGGAAATACATCAGCAACAGACGAAATGCATGTCGTAGTTGTTGATGCTGGTGGTAAGTTTACAAAATCCCCTGGAACTGTTCTAGAAGTATTCAAGGGTGTTTCTCGCGCTACAGATTCTAAAACAATTGATGGCGGATCAAATTATTATAAGACTGTAGTAAACGAGCAGTCAAAGTATATTTGGTGGGCTAACGATCGCTCTTCAGCAATTTCTAACACTGCTACTAATGTAACTAGCGCTTCTAACACTGCTATCATGAACCTTCGTTTCAATGGTGGTGCAGAAGTAACAACAGAAGCTAACGTATCTGTAGCAACTCTTGCTACTGGTTACGATTATTTCGGTTCGGCTGAAGACGTTGATATTTCTCTTGTTCTAACTGGTAAGTCCCGTGGTGGTACTAACGGCGAACAGCTCGGTAATTATCTCGTAGATAACATTGCAGAAACTCGTAAGGACTGCGTTGTATTCATTTCGCCAGATAAGGCAGACGTTGTTAATAACGTAGGAAACGAAGCAACCGCAATCGTAACATTCCGCAATAGCTGCCGCGATACTTCTTACGCAGTACTTGACTCTGGTTATAAGTACATGTATGACCGCTACAACGATCTTTATCGTTGGGTTCCACTCAATGGCGACATTGCTGGTCTCTGCGTTCGTACAGACAATATTAATGATCCATGGTGGTCACCTGCTGGCTTCAACCGTGGCCAGATCAAGAATATTGTAAATCTTGCTTATAACCCACGTAAGGCAGATCGTGATACTCTATATAAGTCTGGTATCAACCCAGTAGTAACATTCCCAGGACAGGGTACGGTTCTATTTGGTGATAAGACTCTACAAGCCAAGCCATCTGCATTCGATCGCATCAACGTTCGTCGTCTGTTTATTGTTCTTGAAAAGGCAATTTCAACAGCTTCGAAATATACTCTGTTCGAGTTCAATGATGCGTTCACTCGCGCCCAGTTCAAGAACCTCGTAACTCCATATCTTCGTGATATTAAGGGTCGTCGCGGTATCTATGACTTCTTGGTTGTTTGCGATGAAACAAACAATACTGGCGAAGTTATTGATCGCAATGAGTTTATCGGAGACATTTACATTAAGCCAGCTCGTTCTATTAACTTCATCCAGCTTAATTTCGTTGCTGTACGCACTGGCGTTCAGTTCTCCGAAGTTGTTGGTCAGTTTTAATAAATAGATGAGCACAAAGGAGCACTAAAATGGCATTTAATGTTAACGAATTTATTGCAAAAGGTTTGGAGTTCGGTGGCGCACGTCCTTCGCTCTTCGAAGTTCAGCTAACTGTTCCAAACCTTGCTTTTGGCGGAAATAGCGTTGACAAGTTTACTTTTGCTTGTCAAGCAGCTCAGTTACCAGCAGCTTCAGTTTCTCAGATCGAGGTTCCTTACTTCGGTCGTAGAATTAAGGTAGCTGGCGAGCGTTCGTTCGACAACTGGACTGTAACAGTAATGAACGACGAAGACTTCAAGGTTCGCTCGTTGTTCGAATTTTGGTCAAATAGTCTCAACTCTTTAGAATCAAACGTGCGCGGTATTGGTCTTGATTCTGAAAATTACAAGGGCGAGCTTCTTGTAAAGCAGTATGCTAAGAGCGGAGAACAAATTAGATCATACAGAATTGTTGGCGCTTTCCCAACTGACGTTTCTGCTATTGACCTAAACTGGAGTTCTACTGGAGCTGTTGAGTCGTTCACAGTAACATTCGCTTACGATTATTGGGTCCCAGAACTTGAGTCTGGCGCTGTAAATCGTTACGGTCTAGCAGTTTAATAGTATAAAATATATGATGCGCCTCTGAAACAAATACAGGAAGAGGCTGTATAGCCTCTTTCTTTTTAGGAGATTTTGATGGAATTATTCGGCTGGGAATTTAAGCGTAGAAAAGAACTAGATCCAATACCATCGTTTGCACCAAAAGAACAAGAAGACGGTGCGGTTATTGTTGCGGCTGGTGGTTCGTTTGGTACATATGTAGATCTAGATGGTACAGTAAGAACAGAAGCCGAGCTTGTTACAAAGTATCGTGAAATGTCATTACAGCCAGAGTGCGACTCTGCTATTGACGAAATTGTAAATGAGATGGTGTCGATTGATGAAGAAAAAGTTGTATCAATTGATCTTGACAATGTTGATGTTCCAGACAAAGTAAAGAAAGCAATTAGAGACGAGTTCGATAACTGTCTCAATATTCTCAATTTCAATAGACAAGCGTATGAAATTATTCGCCGTTGGTACACTGACGGACGTTTGTATTATCATGTTCTAATTGATGAAGCTGATCCAAAAGCTGGCATCAAGGAAATTCGTTACATTGACCCACGCAAGATTCGCAAAGTGCGTGAAATTGCTAAGAAGCGTGTCAAAGGTGGCGAGATGGCAGAAGCTGTCATTCAAAGAACTCAAAACGAATATTATATTTTCAATGACAAAGGTTTCAATTACGGCAACAAGGCAGTAGGTCCAAGTACCACTGGTCTTCGTATTGCTAAGGATTCAATCCTTCACGTCACTTCTGGTTTAACTGATACGCAGGGAACGATGGTTCTCTCGTATTTGCATAAAGCTATCAAGGCATTGAACCAGCTGCGTACACTTGAAGACGCGCTGGTAATTTATCGTTTGGCTCGTGCGCCAGAACGTCGTATTTGGTATATTGACGTAGGTAATTTGCCAAAGATGAAAGCAGAGCAGTACGTCCGTGATATCATGGTCAAGCACAAAAACCGTTTGATCTATGACGCATCAACTGGCGAAATCCGCGACGACCGCAAGTTTATGACTATGCTTGAGGACTATTGGCTACCTCGCCGCGAAGGTGGTCGTGGTACTGAAGTTACTACACTGGCTGGTGGTCAAACACTTGGTCAGATGGATGACGTTCTGTATTTCCAGAAAAAGTTCCTTCAAACATTGAACGTACCAACGAATCGTCTCAACTCTGATGCGTTGTTCTCGCTCGGGCGCGCGACAGAAGTTACTCGTGACGAGTTGAAGTTCAGCCGTTTCGTTTCTCGCCTTCGTAGTCGTTTTGCTACGTTATTTGTCAAGATGCTAGAGAAGCAGCTGGTATTGAAACAGATCATGTCAATTGAAGACTTCGCTCTTATTCAGCAGAAGATTACATTTGAGTTTGCTAAGGATAACTACTTCTCCGAACTCAAAGATGGCGAGATCCTCGACAACCGTATCAACCTTGCTCGCAACCTGCAGGATATGGTTGGTAAGTACTATTCGAATGAATGGTTACGTCGTGAAGTTCTCAAGCAGTCTGATGATATTATCGAAGAAATGGACAAGGAAATCGCCGAGGAAAAAGATAACCCGCAGTTTATGGATCCTTTGTTACTGCAACAGCAGCAAATGGATGGCGCGATAGGTCAGCAAGATTTCCAGCCAGAGACAACTACTGATAAAATGCCACAAGAGCAGGAAAATGGCAACAGATTACAAGATGCTCAGGCTACTTACGAATTATTGAAAAACAAAAAGAATCGTACACTAAAAGATGAGGCGGATTTAAAGTCTGCAGCTCAAATATTGGCTAAAAATAAATAATTGGAGATAATTATGGATAATGAGACACAAGTTTCTGTAACTGATTTATTGAATTTTGCACACCAGCAAAAGCCAACAGATTTTGAAGACGCATTTAAAAGTATAATGGCTGACAAAATGGTAGCAGCTATTGATGCTAAAAAGGTAGAGATTGCTTCTAGTTTATATTCTTCTACTGAAGAAACTAATGATGAAGAAGAAACTGTTGAAGCGGATGAATTAGAAACTGAAACAGAAAAACAAGAAGAAACACCAGAGGAACCTACAGATGGCGAAACAGCTTAAAGATATTTTGAAGGCAGCTAGCGACACCATTAAGGGTGTTCGCCCTTCAACTACAACCGATCTTTCGCTCGGCAAAGATCCTGGTGTTGACTACGATCCAAAAGCTAAGGACGAGCAAGATTTTGTAGCAAAGCATTCGGTTCAGAAGTGGGATGATCCTAACGGCAATGGCTCTGATGTTTTTCAAGCAACCAATGTTAACCACAGTCAGGTTTCTCACGCCCATGGTTACAAGCCACCAAAGGATAAAAAGGTAAACGAAGAGTCTTTTGACGAAGCGTGGATTGTTACGCATAAAGATGGCAAGGTAACAACCCACGCAGGACAAAAAGATGCTATGTCTGCCTCTAAAAAATCTCCTGGTTCAAAGGTTTCAGCTACACACGGCGCGATGGGTCAGAAAGCCCATGATGTTCTTTCGCCGCATCAGCGTAGTGACATGGGCACATTCAGCGCCGCAGGTTACACGCCGCCTGAAAAGAAAAAGAAACTAAAGGAAGCAGCCAAGTGCAATATGACTGAGGCTGGTAAAATGTGCGAAGTTCATGGTTTGAAAGAGTGCTGGAAAGAGTCTACACACATGAACAAAGAAGAAGTTGAGAATATTGAAGAGATGCCAACTCAGTATAGATCAACTGCTGGCATGGGTGCTAAAAGAGGTTGGGCTTCTAAAAAAGCAGCAAGAGTAGCTTTCCAAAACCCACAACCTTTGCGCGAACCAGGAACTAAGAGAGCAGACAAAGCTAGTGGCGACGCAGCTGTTGCTGCTCATTTAGCAAGTGGCGGTAAAATTACTCAGCTTCCACCTGGAAGAGCAAAGGGTGTTCGTAAAGAAGAAGTCGAGCAGGTCGATGAAGTATTGACCAAGAAGGATCCAGCATCAACTTGGATTCGCGATTTCATCAAGTCAAAAGATCCAAAGTTTGCTGGTAAGTCAAAGAAAGAGCGTCAGCGTATGGCTCTTGGTGCTTACTATGCAAAGCAGCGCAATGAGTCGGTTGAAGAGGATCTCGCAGTCCCACTACTTGGCGGCGATGACCACGACGAATCTGCTGAAATGGCAAAAGCACAACTCAAGGCACTAGCTGCTAAGGCAAATGCTCTTGCTGACCAACTATCTGACGATCTAATGATCGAGCCATGGGTGCAGTCAAAGATTGCAGTTGCAAAAGACTATGTAACTTCGGTTCACGATTACATGATCTATGGTGAGCACGATAAGAATAACGAACAAACTGGGCCAGACACCCCAATGACATTTCCTAATATGTCAGTGGACGTAAATACAGGACGAAACGTATGATACTCAAGTTACTAGGCGCAGAAATTGATATTGGTTCTACAGCAAACGCTGTTGCTAACTCAACTTTGGTTCGTGTAATCAATACTGGTGCTGCAGCTGTACTAAATGTTCAATACTCTAATGGCACTGTTTATGCTAATACTACTGTTTCAAATGTAGAGTATGTTGTCATAGAGAAGGCAGCGACAGATAAGTTGGTTGGTACTGGCTTGAAAGCCACACCAGTCGCATACAAATACTAAGAGGATAAAATGAAGCTCATTACAGAGTTAGTCGAAGAAGTTCAATATATCGCTGAAGCTAAAGAAAACGGCGATAAGGAACACTTCATTGAAGGTATTTTCCTCCAGGCTAACAGAAAAAACAGAAACGGTCGTATTTATCCTATCAACATCATGGAGCGTGAAGTTGAACGCTACATGAGAGATGTTGTAGCAAACAACCGTGCGTATGGTGAGCTTGGTCACCCAGAGGGTCCATCAATTAATCTTGACCGTGTTTCCCATATCATTACAGAACTCCGTCGCGATGGCGACAACTTTATCGGTAAGGCAAAACTAACAGACACACCAATGGGCAACATTGCGAGAGGTCTTCTAAAGTCAGGTGCCAACCTTGGCGTATCTTCACGTGGTATGGGGTCGCTTGTTCCACGCAAGGACGGTATTATGGAAGTTCAGGACGATTTCCGTTTGGCTACTGCTGCCGATATTGTTGCTGATCCGTCAGCACCAGATGCTTTCGTTAAGGGCATTATGGAAGGCGTCGAGTGGATTTATGACCCAGTTAAGGAAACATGGCACGAAGAGAAAATCGACAATATCAAGAAGGCTGTACATGAAATGTCGAAGAGCCAACTTGAAGAGCAAAAGTTTGCTATATTCGAGAACTATATCAGTTCTTTAGCATTCAAGATAAAATAAATATAAATAATTGTAAATTCCAGAGGGAGACCTTAAATGACAGACCAAGTAGAAAACATTGAAGCTATTGAAGAAGAAGTTCTCGACGAGGCTTCTATGGCTGCAGATTCTCTAAAGCCAGCTTCACGTTCGGGCGGTTCAGATCCTAAGTCAAAGATTGGCTATCTTACAGCAATCATTGGCACTCTTGCTGCTGCCAAGAAGGAAGATCTTGTGAAGTGGTACAATGATACACAGTCACTTTACGGACCAGGTAAGGATTGGGGCGTTGGCGATAAGTCAGGCGCTAATCAGGCTACTGTTGACATGAAGGGCGGTAAGGGTCCAAAGACTAAGGACGCCATGCCAAAGCTCTCTGTCAAGGAAGACGTTGAAGAGATGTTCAATGGTCAGGATCTGTCCGAAGAGTTCAAGGATAATGCTGCTACTCTATTTGAGGCAGCTATCAATGCTCGTCTTGTACTTGAGACTGCACGTCTTGAGGAAGAGTTTGAAACTAAGCTAACTGAAGCTGTTTCTTCTATTGAAGAAGAGCTTTCTTCAAAGGTTGATTCTTATCTCGACTATGTTGTTGAGTCATGGATCAAGGAAAATGAAGTAGCTATCGAGGCTTCAATTCGCAATGAGCTTGCTGAAGAGTTCATTGAGGGTCTCAAGAATCTATTCGCCAAACATTACATCGATGTCCCACAGGACAAGATGGACGTAATTGAAGGTCTTGCCGAGAAGGTCGAAGAGCTTGAGTCAAAGCTCGACGAAGTTATCGAAGAGAATGTTGCTATGAAGGACGCTCTTGTTGAGTCTGAGAAGAAGGAAGTTTTCAATTCTATGCTTGAAGACCTAACTCTTTCACAGCAGGAAAAGTTCAGAGCTCTCGCCGAGGGTGTTGATTTTGACGGCGATTTAGAAATTTATTCTAAGAAACTTTCGATTGTCAAGGAAAACTATTTTGCTGAGAAGAAGGCACCAGTAGTTACCTCGAATATCGAAGAGGAAACATTTGAGGGTGAAGCTGCGCCTAATACCGTGGCAGTTGATCCTGTAGTCAACCGTTACGTTCAGGCGATCGCAAGATCCGTCAAGAAGTAATAATTATAAATAACTTTATATCCTAGCTTTCAAAAGGAGACAAAAATGTATCTAGCTGAGGAAATTCAAAAGAAGTGGGCTCCAGTTCTTGACCACGAGGCTCTCGGTGGAATCAAGGACGGTCACCGCCGTTCCGTAACTGCAGTTGTTCTTGAGAACACTGAGCGTGCACTCCGCGAGGCTGGCGCTCATGGTTCTTACCAGACTCTAACTGAGACTGATTACGCTTCCAATCTTCCAGTTAACAACATGGGCGGTTCTTCGTCCAGTGCTGGTCAGGGTGGTATCGATACTTTCGATCCAGTTCTTATCTCGCTCGTACGTCGTGCAATGCCTAACCTCATTGCTTATGACATCTGCGGCGTTCAGCCAATGACTGGTCCAACTGGTCTTATCTTCGCAATGCGTTCGAAGTATAACAACCAGGGTAACGGTACTTCCAATACCTCGTTCGCTGGCAATCAGGCTAACGAAACATTCTACAACGAAGTTAACACTGCGTTCTCGACTGTTGTTGCTGGTAACTCAACATTCGGTCAGCAGTTCTCTGGTACAATCCCAGGTCAGACTAACACCACTCCACTCGTCAATACTGCAAACTATAACACTGGTTTCGGTATGTCTACTGCTACTGCAGAAGGTCTCGGCGCTCTTGGAACTGGTTCTGACGACTTCAACCAGATGGCTTTCTCGATTGAGAAGGTAACTGTAACTGCTAAGTCCCGTGCACTCAAGGCTGAGTACACTATGGAACTCGCTCAGGATCTCAAGGCAATTCACGGTCTTGACGCTGAGACTGAGCTTGCTAACATTCTTTCGGCTGAAATCCTTGCGGAAATCAACCGTGAAGTTGTTCGCGAAATCAACATCACCGCAGAGCAGGGCGCTGCCGACAACACCACTACTGCTGGTGTATTCGACCTCGACACCGACTCAAACGGTCGTTGGTCAGTTGAAAAGTTCAAGGGTCTTATGTTCCAGCTCGAGCGCGAAGCAAACCAGATTGCCAAGCAGACTCGTCGCGGTAAGGGTAACATCGTTATCTGCTCGTCAGACGTTGCGTCTGCTCTTCAGATGGCTGGTGTTCTTGACTACACCCCTGCTCTTAACAGCAACAACCTTCAGGTAGACGACACTGGCAACACCTTCGCTGGTGTTCTCAACGGTCGCCTCCGCGTTTACATTGACCCATATGCTGTCGGTGGTAACTACCTCACCGTTGGTTATAAGGGTTCGTCTGCATTCGACGCTGGTCTCTTCTACTGCCCATACGTACCACTTCAGATGGTTCGTGCAGTTGATCCAGGCTCCTTCCAGCCAAAGATCGGCTTCAAGACTCGTTACGGAATGGTCGCAAACCCATTCGCTGAGGGTCTTAACAAGGGCGCAGGACGTCTCGCAACTAGCACTAATAAGTACTATCGTCGCGTTATCGTCACTAACCTTATGTGATCTTTTAAAAGATCGGGTTAACCGACAAGATTGGGGAGCTTCGGCTCCCCTTTTTTGTTGACTTTTTCTCTAAAGCTAGTATAATCACTACTGTGCCCCATTAATAAATAATAGTAAACAACAGGAGTGCACTATGAGCGCGATTGACAAAACACCAGAAAATAAAAACTTTCTCAGTCCACTCAATTTTACGTTTGTTCTGAAAAGATCTCCGTCTTTAAATTTTTTCGTGCAAAAGATTAACATACCTTCAATTACTCTAGGATACGTAAATCAGCCTGGACCACAGTTAGCTATTCCTTATAGCGGCGATCACATTGAGTATGAAAATCTTTCAATTACATTTAAAGTAGATGAAGATTTCGAAAATTATCTAGAAATTCATAATTGGTTGACTTCATTAGGATATCCTGTTACACAAACTGGATTTGCTAGATTACAAAATTCAGATAAAGCTAGTGGCGAAGGAATTAAATCAGATATATCTTTGATAATAACTGATGGTTTAAAAAATCCTAACATGGAAATAACATTCAAAGATGCTTTCCCAATAAATTTGTCTGAGCTTATTTTTGAAACAGTAGACACTGATTTAAATTACGTAACAGCTACTACAACTTTTAAATATGCTTATTACGATATTGTAAAATTATAACTTTACTTTTCCTACAAAATAGAGTATACTTATCTATTATTGTGGAGAAGTAGATGAAACTTGAAGAGATTTTTGACGAGTGGAAAAAAGACAGCCAGATTGATAAGACTGAGCTGGGCGAAGAGTCGCTGAAAATTCCAAAACTCCATCATAAATACTATCAGGTATTCTCAAGCGAGAAACTGCTGCTACGTAAGCTAGAAGCTGATTATAAAAAGTTGAAACTTGAGAAGTATGAATTTTACACTCAAGGACCGAACGAAGATACTCGCGCGAAGGGTTGGGAGCTGCCTGCAAAAGGATTGATCCTCAAGGCAGATATCCCTATGTATATGGAGGCTGATCCTGATCTTATTAATTTATCATTGAAGATCGGCTACCAGCAAGAAAAGATAGATTTGTTAGAGTCAATTATTAAAAGTCTAGCCAACCGTGGATATAGTATTAAGACTGCAGTTGATTGGGCAAGATTTATGATGGGAGGCTAATTGGAAACTGTTCGTGTAGAAAAATATGATGATGTGTACATAAAGGTATATTGTGAATCAGGAACAGCATTTGAGATGAGTGAGTTTTTCACCTTCGATGTTCCTGGCGCAAAGTATATGCCAGCATATCGAAATAAAGTTTGGGATGGTAAGGTTAGATTATACAACCCGATGTCACAAACTCTATATTATGGTTTGTTACCATACGTTGAGAGATTTTGTCGCGAACGTCAGTACGAGATAGAATACCTCAGCGATTTTTCACACGAAGAGTTTTCAGTTGTAGAAGCAAAAGAGTTTATAGATACTCTTGGATTGACATTAGAGCCTCGCGATTATCAAGTCAAGGCGTTCGTTCATGCAGTTCGTAATCGTAGAACGCTGTTGCTTTCGCCGACAGCATCAGGTAAATCGCTTATCATTTATTTGCTAACGAGGTATTACGATGCACGCACTCTTATTATTGTTCCAACTACTTCTCTTGTTAGTCAGCTTGCTTCTGATTTTGCCGACTATGGTTTTCAATCTGACAAGCACGTTCATAGAATCTACTCTGGACAAGATAAATCAACGAATAAACGAATTACCATCTCAACCTGGCAATCGATATACAAACTTCCTAAAGAGTATTTCGAACAGTTTGAGGTGGTCATAGGCGATGAAGCACATTTATTCAAGGCAAAATCTTTAACTTCTATAATGAGTAAATTGAAAGATTGTAAATTTCGTTTTGGTTTTACAGGAACATTAGACGGCACTCAAACCAACAAGCTAGTTCTTGAGGGGTTATTTGGTGCTGCTAAACGTGTTGTTACAACTTCAGAACTTATTGAACAAAAACACCTTGCTGACTTTAAGATAAAATGTTTATTGTTGAAGTACCCAGATGATGTACGAAAGTTAATTAAGAGTTATGATTATCAGGGCGAGATCGACTGGATTGTGCGTTGTCCACAACGTAACAACTTCATCAAAAATCTAGTACTTTCGCTGAAAGGTAACACCCTGTTACTTTTCCAATTTGTTGACAAACACGGAAAAATATTATATGATTTGATTCGTAACTCTACGACTCGAAAAGTATTTTATGTTTCTGGCTCAGTTAATGGAGATGAACGTGAGCAAATTCGTAAAATTGTTGAGGGAGAAACAGACGCAATTATCGTCGCTAGCTACGGAACTTTTTCCACTGGTGTTAACATACGCAATCTGCACAACGTTGTATTTTCTAGTCCTTCAAAATCGAGGATAAGAAACTTACAGTCGATTGGTCGTGGTTTGCGTAAGTCAGAAACCAAAACAGAGTCCACGCTATATGATATCGCTGATGACTTTAGTATTAAAGCATGGCGCAATTATACACTTAATCATTTCGTCGAGAGAGTGAAAATTTACAATGAAGAAAAATTTCCTGTAAAGGTGTATCCAGTAAACTTAAAGGTATAAAATGGTTAAAACGAAAAAAGTACATTATGTTAATAACAAAACTCTTTATGAAGAAATGGTTAAGTACAAAAAAGCAGTAAAAGAAGCTGAAGCTGCTGGTAAAGAGAAACCGCGAATCCCCAATTATATTGGCGAATGTTTTATGATGATTTGTAATAAGTTATCAACAAAACCGAACTTTATGAATTATTCATACCGTGATGATATGATTGCTGACGGTATAGAAAATTGTATCTACTCTATTGATAACTTTGATCCTGAGCGTTCAACTAATCCATTTGCTTATTTTACTCAGATAGCTTGGAATGCTTTTATCCGTCGCATTCAGAAAGAAAAGAAACAATCTTACATCAAACATAAAAATTATGAAAACAACTTTATGATGGAAGAGATGGAAGATTATGCTGATTCTACTACCAAACATAAAATTAACGAGATCTCGTCTGAAATTATTAGGTCTTTCGAGCAAAAATTAGAGTTGACTAAAAACTTGAAAAAGAGTAAAATTGGAGTAGAAAAATTTGTAAAGGATGATGAAGATGAAAAACTTACACCTAATCCCAGTTAACATTGTTGATCTAGTAGAAAAGCTAAACGATAACACCGTGCGCGAGAACGAACGTAACAATTACGTTTTACGTATAGAAGCTATCCGCGACTATTGTGCTGCGGCATTGGCAAAGAATCATTCTAATTACAAACCAGTACTTGCTGATAAGAGAGTTAATCGTACTCGATGAAAATTGCTCTAATCACAGACACGCACTGGGGAGTGCGCAATGACAATATCGCTTTTATTGATAATTCTAAACAGTTCCTTTCTGACCTATTCTTTCCTACACTGGAAAAAGAGGGGATCAAAACTGTGGTTCATCTTGGCGACCTCGTTGATCGCCGCAAGTACATTAACATTAATACAGCTCGCCGTCTTAGAGAAGATTTTCTAGATCCTCTCGATGCGATGAACAAAGAAGTTCATTTTATTGCTGGCAACCACGATACGTATTTCAAGAACACAAACAGCGTCAATGCATTGCGCGAACTCGTAACTGACAATTACGAGACGTTCATTGTTCACGATCAATATCCGAAGGAAGTCGACTTTGATGGCACAATCATTCTTTTGATGCCGTGGATCTGTGATGATAACCGTAAACAATCTCTAGAAAAGTTGAGGATGACAAATGCTCAAATCGTTATGGGACACCTTGAGCTTGCTGGTTTCGAAATGTATAGAGGCAGTATCGTCTCTCATGGTGATGATCGCCACCTCTTTGATCGTTTCGATATGGTGCTTAGTGGTCATTATCATCACCGTTCCAGTGATGGCAGCATATTTTACTTGGGTAGCCATGCGGAGTTTACGTGGTCTGATTATGACGATCCTCGAGGCTTTCACATTCTTGATACCGAAACGAGGCAGTTGACTTTTATCGAAAATCCATATAAAATGTTTGCTAAGGTTTGGTATGATGATGTAACAGAAGGCAAAGAGCCAGAGAAGTATAACCTAGATGCTTTGCGAGGTAAGATCGTCAAAGTTATTGTTACAAATAAATCAAACCCCTACCGCTTCGATCAGTTCATCAATCGTCTTGAAGGACTTGGGTTGATTGATATGCAGGTTGTTGACGATCATCTTAACTTGAATCTTGAAGAAGATACTGATATCGTCAACGAAGCTGAAAGCACGATTGACATCTTCAAGAAGTTTATTGAACAAGTACCTTCGCAAAATATAGATAAAAAGAGGCTTGAGCAAACGATCGTCGAGCTATATAATGAGGCGCTAACAATTGAGTAAGCCCACTATCATACATATTAACAGAAACATTATTCAGCGAAATGCGAAACACAATCTTGAAGAGCCAGTGTGTCGTGTTGAGAAAAATGGTGTTGTTCGGTATTGTATGGAAGTTGAAATAAAAGGTCCATCGCATATGATATACAGCCCGAATAAGCCACGTCCTTGTGGCGCTAAACTTTGGATTGAAACCTATGCTGATGTTGAATTGATAGGTGAGAAAGTTTGATCGTATTTAGAAAACTTCGCTGGAAAAACTTTTTGTCTACGGGCAATTTGTTTACAGAACTTCAGCTTGACAAACACAACACAACTCTAATCGTTGGTGAGAATGGTGCAGGTAAGTCTACCATTCTTGACGCATTGTCATATGCTCTGTTTGGCAAAGCATTCCGTAACGTCAACAAGCCACAGCTGTTGAACAGTATCACGCAGAAAGCTCTCGTTACAGAGATCGAGTTTGACGTAGGTAAAAACAGCTATAAGATTATTCGTGGTATGCGCCCGAATGTTTTCGAAGTATACATGAACGACAACCTTCTCAATCAGTCTGCTGAGATGAAAGATTATCAGGAGATCCTCGAGAAGCAAATCCTCAAGATCAATCACAAGTCATTCTGTCAGGTTGTTGTTCTTGGTAGCGCTACGTTTCAACCATTTATGCAGCTAGCTGCTGGTCGTCGTCGTGAAATTATTGAAGACTTGCTAGACCTTCAAATCTTTACAACTATGAATACGCTACTGAAAGAAAAGGTAACTCTTAATAATGAAAAAACTTCTGATATTCTTTCTGAACAGAAAGTTATCAATGAAAAAATAAAACTAATTAAACAACATTTGCTAGAAAAACAAAATAGCAACGATCAAATTTTAGAAGAAAAACTAACGCGGATCGAAGAAACGCAAAAACATATCGAAGAAGCAACTACTCGTGTTAAAGAAATTAATGATAAGATTGTTGAATTAACTAAGCAAACTAATGAAGCTGATTGTTTGAATCGTAAAGTCGAGAAGATCAAAAAGCTACGTATTCAGCTTGATCATAAAGTTGAATCGATGAATGATGAAATTAAATTTTTAAAAGAACATGAAGACTGTCCAACTTGCAAGCAGCATATTGCTGAAGAGTTTCGTGATAGCACTATTACTGAGAAACAAACACAAATTCAAACTATTCAAGATAACTATCCTGAATTGATTAAACAGTTTGAAGAAACAAATAAGCAAATTGCCGAAATTATGGAAATACAGTCTCAGATCACTGAGAATAAGATGGAACAGCATCAGCTAAAAACACGTATTTCTTCTTGGCTGGATTATGCCAGTATTCTTGAAAAAGAGATCAACGAGATCAATAAAAAAACACAAGAAGAAGATGATATTAAAATTGCTGATCTAGAGAAAGAACTCGAAGAGTTTCAAATTAAATTTAACGAACTCGCTGAAGAGAAAAATATTCTTTCTGCTGCTTCATACTTACTCAAGGATGGAGGCATCAAAGCGAGGATCATTAAACAATATGTCCCTGTTATTAATCGCCTTATCAACAAGTATTTGTCTGCTATGGACTTTTTTGTACAGTTTGAGCTTGACGAAGAGTTTAACGAAACAATTAAATCGCGCTTTAGGGATGAATTCAGTTACGCGTCGTTTTCTGAAGGAGAAAAGATGCGAATCAATTTGGCTGTGCTTTTTACTTGGAGGGCTGTTGCTAAACTCCGTAATTCTATCAGTACTAATCTTCTTATCATGGACGAAGTTTTCGATAGTTCCCTAGATTCGAACGGCACTGAAGAGTTTATGAAGATACTAAATCAATTGACACAAGACACGAATACGTTTATTATTTCTCACAAGGGCGATCAGCTCGTCGACAAGTTTTCCAACGTTATCAGATTTGAAAAGAAACAAAATTTCTCTAAGATTGCGGCATGACAAGTTGGCGTTTGTGGGCGAAAGCTCTTGGTGAAAAGTCTGGTAAAGATAACAATGAAGCAGATCAGATAGCACTAATCCGTACAATCATTGTATTGTCCTATCTAATCACGAATGGGTTTATCATAGCAGGAGTAATCAGACATTGGTAATGAAATTAATAGATGGCGAAGATCAAATTTTACGCGAACCATGTAAAGAGTTCGATTTCCTCAGTCCTCCATTCGAGCCGATAGAATATGCCAAAGCGTTGGTTAAGTTTATGTATGACAACAATGGTTATGGTATTGCTGCCTCTCAGGTCGGAGATCCATATCGTATTTTTGCTATGCGTGGTCATCCCGAGAATTTTGTTTGTATCAATCCCAAAATTCTTAGTACAAGTGACGAAACGATTGTTCTTGAGGAAGGATGCCTCTCGTTCCCGAATCTAATAGTTAAGGTTAAACGACCAAGACATATTCGTGTTCGATTCTACACGCCGAACGGTGATGTACGTACAGAAAAGTTTACAGGTATGTCTGCGCGAGTGTTTCAACATGAAATGGATCATCTTGACGGAATGCTTTACTTTAATCGCGCTTCGAGGTATCATAGAGATATAGCAATGCGTAAGTGGAGAAATTCGTGAATATCTTTTACATTGACCACGATCCTGTGCAAGCTGCGCAGTGGATGGTCGATAAACATGTTGTTAAAATGATTCTCGAGTCAGCACAGTTGCTTTCGACCGCACATCGTTTGCTAGACGGTACGGAAGTCGAAGGTAAAAGCGCATCTGGTCGCAAAGCTCGCCGCTGGGTTCTTGCTGACGAGCGCGATGATGTTATCTATCAGGCAACACATATCAATCATCCATCAGCTGTCTGGTGTCGTAAGTCTGTTGAAAACTACAACTGGCTTGTCGATCATTTTTATGCATTAATGGCTGAGTATACTCATCGTTACGGCAAACAGCATAAATGCTACGGCGATTTGTCTTACATGCTACAGTCGCCGCCGAAGAATCTACAAGAGTGGGATTGGACGCCGATGCCTTCCGCAATGGCTGAAGAGTATATTGTTTCGGAAGATGCATTGACAAACTACAGAAATTATTATATACTTGGTAAAGCTAGAATGCATAAATGGACTAACCGTCAACCGCCAGAATGGATTAATCAATGAGTAATTTTTACAATGATGTACGCGACTTTCATATTGCCTTTTCTCAGCCCGTGGGAGATTCTCCAAATCTTCCTGATGAAAACGAACGTCATCTTCGCAAAATTCTTTTACAAGAAGAAGTAGATGAGTATCTAAATGCAGAGCTTGAACACGATATTGTTGAAATTGCAGATGCCTTGGCTGATATCATTTACATTGCATGCGGTACTGCTGTATCTTATGGGATTCCTCTAGACAAAGTGTTTGAGGAAGTGCATCGTTCGAACATGGCAAAGCTGGTTGATGGTAAGCCACTCAAGCGAGAAGATGGTAAAGTAATCAAGCCAGTAGGTTGGACAGCGCCAGATATTGCTGGCGTATTAAAAAGATCACACCAATAAAATCTTTGACAAATTTTGCAAATCGGGCTATAATGTTAGATATATAACGTTATAGTGACCACACAGCATAGGATAACTTACATGGTTAAAGTACTAATTCGTAAAAAACACGACGCAGAACATACACTCGGCACGTTTATCACATGCGCAGAGTATACTGATCTTATCGTAACTGAAGATTGCGATCTTTACGCAGAGCATGCTGTTGACCCCACGCATACTTCAGAAGAAAATATAATCTTTAAGTTTCGCAAAAACGTCTTTACAAAAGAAGAACTTGATCGTTGTTATAAAGGATTGCGCGCAGCTGCTACTGAATCGCAGAACCGTGGCTTGGCTGCGGGTCCACGTGGCGATCAACTTGGTCAGGAAGGACGTGGTAATCGTGACTGGGTGACTGCTGAACACTTAGAGATTCTCTCGTTTCTTGCTCGTCCGCTAAACACCATTGATGACGGTACAACAATTGAAACGATTCGCGAGAGTCATAAAGTTATAAACAAAGAAGAAACTCGCGGGCAAGTTTGGTTACGTTCTGAAGTAACAAAGAAGTATCCTGAGTATCACGGCTGGTTTGATAAGTGGCTTGCTGGTTTACATAATATGTCTCGCGAAGAACAGCGAGTTGAAGCGCAATATATTATTGACAACTATATCAGCGACACTAACTATGCGCAGTCAGTAATGTCTGGTATTGCTGGATACTTTGATCGTTATCCGCGTATTCCTTACGGTCGCGCGACTTCATACACCGAAAAAAATCCTGAAGACTTTGCTGAGTCGTTTCCATTCCTTAATAAATTGAATGATCAGTTCCGCGAGTTGCTTCCAGTTCGTTGGGGGAATCAACGCGCCGAAGCTGACAAGCTGGATCCTCGTTTCTTGATTGACGGCACAGTGTTTACTACTCTTACTGTTAATCATAACTGGCGCACTGCTTGTCACCGCGATGCTGGCGACTTAAATGAAGGGTTTTCTAACATCTGCGCTCTAGGTAAAGGATGGCGGGGTGGTGAATTTATTCTTCCTGAATATCGTATTGCTGTTAAGCTAGCTCCTGGCGATATGTTGCTCGTAAATAATCATGGCGGTATTCATGGTAACGATGAGCTTATTGGTGATGATAATGATCGCATGACGATTGTTGCATACTTCCGCGAGAAGATGGTAGATCTCAAGTCTTGGGATTATGAGCAGCTCCGTAAGAAATATATTGATGAGCGTCGCTTAAATCAAAATCACAAGTACTGGCGTCCTCTGTGGAACGGTGTCAATCCTAACATGTTTAAAGAACAAGAGTGGTATGATTATATGAAGGCGCATAATATCCAAGATCCATTCGCTGAAGAAGAAACTGCTACTCTTGAAGGTTTCTTTGCGTGAGAGTTGCAAAAATTTGTAATGAGTGGGAGCTTACGTTCAATCAGCTGAAAAGCGAGAATGACGTAAGCCTCCACAATCGTTCATATCTTCATTATGCTGCAGATCACTCAGATCTTGTCTCGGCTAAGTGCTGGGCTACAAAATGGTTGTTAGATGATATTGTTGATATGAAACAAAAATATTCTGTTAGAGAATATATGGCAGGTATTGGAATACAAACTCTTTTAATACAAAAGATGTTCAATGTTGATAAACATATTGTCGGAGAACTTGATGAAGATTGCATCAACCATTTAAAGTCAAACAATTGGGACCCCGAACCAGTATTCCTTCATCAGAATGCATTTGATAGTGCAAAAGAAGAAGATAATAGCGACCTAAAATTTTTAGATCTACCTAATTCTAGTATTTTACAGACCACAACAAAGTGGAAAGATATCTTCTATAAATTGTTTGAGTCTAAGCCGAAGCTGGTTGTATGGACAGACACTTCCGTAACTTATCCGATGTCTATTCATGGTGAAAAGTATGGAAAAATTTTTGGCGCTAAGATAGAAAATAAAAATGATTATGTAAACGCATATTCTGCTTGGCTTTTTCGCACTTTCAGTTATAATATAAAAAGAGCTGCATTTCGAGGAAACAACGCAGTATACTTCGCCGCAGTCCCTTACGAACAGCAAACAGAAATGAAACATTTTCCTTTAGCTGATTATTCAGATGGTTTCTATTTTATCGGAAATGAGAAAATAACTCTTGACAACTTCTTCTGAACAAATTATCGGTCGCTGGTCCGAACTCAATCAAACACCAGAAGTTAGTGATCTACGAAATGGCTTCGACTTCCGTCAGCCAATTTATCGTCGCGAAGTTTTTTTGCGGTTCTATGAGTATCACCTAAAGTATAAGTCGCATCCTGGCGCAGTTTATTTTGCCATGCCGTACCTTGCTAAGAAGTTTGGTATGTCTATGGAAGATAAGCTATGGCTTGCGTTCGTCAATGGTTGTTCACAGAACATTGTAACGACCCATACGATCCTGAAGAAGTTTCCTACTCTCAAGGATCTTAATATCAACGAGCTTGATGACTGGTGGACTAACAATCAGCACAAGTTCAAGGCGGGGTTCGGTTGGGACACTGATAGAAAGTATTTCAAGTTCGGCAAGACTGGTTTTCCTAACTGCGTTCGTTCTTACAAGCAGAACGTAGATAAGTTCGGTTCTCAAGTCCAGCTGTTCAACCATTTGACCGACAGCAACGATAAGTATAAGAACTTCGAAAAGTGCTGGGACTATGTGCGCAAGAACTTTATGTCCTTCGGCAGACTATCGGCATTCTCTTATCTTGAGTACTTGCGTATTCAAGGTTTGAATATCGATTGTAATAACTTGTTCCTAGAAGATATTGATGGCTCCCGCTCTCATAGAAACGGTCTCTGTAAGGTTCTGGGGCGTGATGATCTTGACTGGTGGAAGCAAGATCTCAAGTACGATCAAAAAACAATCGAGTGGTTGAAGAAAGAAGGTGAGTTGCTTCTTGAGGAAGCTCGCGCTAGAATTGATCATGAAGACGTCAGCTACTTTACTCTAGAGTCGACTCTTTGCTGCTATAAGTCTTGGCATCGCCCTAATCGTCGTTACCCGAACGTATACATGGATATGTTTCATGACCGCATAAAGTATGCAGAGTCAGAGTGGGGTAAGAACTACGAGTTGTTTTGGGAGATGCGTGAAGAGTGTTTGCCAGTTCATTTGAGACTAGAAGATAATCCGAACGATCCTGGATTAACAAAAGAAAAACAAAATCACTATCTTGAAACAGGACAAGTGATTATGATGGATAGAGAGTGGAGTTGTTTTTCTAACGACTTCAGTAAACCCAAAGGGGTTGAATCTTTTATGGAGCTAACATGAAAATTATTGCTATTGGTGGCGAACCAGGATGCGGTAAGACCACGTTGATGAAAAAAATCATCGAACATTTCGAAGTTGAACCGAAGTATGATGAGTTTAAGTTAGTTCCTTACCTTCAAAAAGGTAACATTTATATTCTAGGTAAGTATGAAGAGGGACACGTTTTTGCTGGAACTGACCGAATGAGTATGGCTGTTCAACCCGAGGCAATTAAGTTTCTTTCAACATTACCAACTGACTCTATCGTCCTGTATGAAGGCGACCGACTATTCACAGCATCGTTTCTTGAAGATTGCCTTGACAAGTATGATCTAGACATTGTTTATCTTTCAACTGATAAAAATATTCGTACACAGCGTTATGCTGAACGTGGGAGTGAACAAGATGAAACTTGGTTGCGCGGTAGAGAAACTAAGATCTCTAACATTCTCACTAACATGAATCTACTATTCAATGTTAGCAAATATAATAATAACAACCTAGAAGAACAAAACTTAGTATTTGGTGAAATCCTAAAGATTATGGAGTGAAAAATGTCTATTGACAATGAGATCAATGTAAGCTATAATACAACAAATAACAATAGTTACTCAGTTAATGTTGAAGTTAATCCTGCTTCTACGATTGAAACCGTAACTAATATTTCTACTGTTAATTTTGCTGATGTAATTTATACCGATAGCGATACAACCACCGCTGTAGATTTTAGCCAAGGGAGTGACACCGTGACAGTAACACATTCAACACCTGAAGAAAAAATTTCTTACAAATACGCAGAAGATCGTATTATTTCCGACTTCAAACGCTATATAGATAAGACGTATGGTGCTCACTATCAAACTGAGAATAACGTCCAAGCATTTGATGCGTGGATTGCGCTCGGTGAAGCAACTCCTACTTTTCGAAACACTGCAGTAAAGTACCTGTGGCGCTATGGTAAGAAGGATGACAACAATAAAGAAGATTTGATGAAGACGCTACACTATACGCTCATGTGTCTTTACAATGATCACTATAAGGATGTTAAGTAATGGAAATTAAAATTGATCTTGATAAGCTAAGGGCAAACAAACTATTCGTAGCAACGCCGATGTATGGTGGTCAGTGTGCTGGTATGTTTGCTAAGTCTACTGCCGACCTTTCCGCTCTCTGCACTCATCACGGTATTCCGATTCAATTTTACTATTTGTTTAATGAGTCGTTGATTACTCGCGCTCGTAATTATTGCGCTGATGAGTTTATGCGTTCTGATGCGGAACATCTTATGTTTATTGACTCCGATATTGGTTTCAATCCCCAGGACGTTCTCGCTCTTATGGCGATGCAAGCCAATGAGCCAGAGAAGTACGACATCGTTGGTGGTCCGTATCCTAAGAAGTGCATAAGCTGGGAAAAGATCAAGCATGCAGTTGACAAGGGTGTTGCCGATCAAGATCCTAACGTCCTTGAGAAGTTCGTTGGTGATTATGTTTTCAACCCGAAGGGTGGTCAGCAGTCAATTCAGATCAGTGAACCTTGTGAAGTGCTTGAGATTGGTACGGGCTTTATGATGGTTAGTAAGCAAGCTATGAAGAAGTTTGCTGAAACATATCCTCAATATAACTACAAGCCCGATCACGTTCGCACTGCTGCTTTCGATGGCTCGCGTGAGATTATGATGTACTTCCAGGCTGAAGTTGATCCGAAGTCGAAGCGATATCTTTCGGAAGATTATTGGTTCTGTCAGAAGGCGCAGGAAGCTGGACTCAAGACATGGTTCTGTCCATGGATGAAGATGCAACATGTTGGTTCGTATATCTTCGGTGGCTCTCTCGCTGATCTTGCATCGATTGGTGTTTCTGCCACTGCTGATGTTGCTAAACTTGGTAAGACAAAGAAGTAAGGAGACTATATTATGAAACTCGACGCAAAAACCGTGAATGTTCTTAAGAATTTTTCTACAATCAATCCTTCAATGTTGTTCCGCGAAGGTAACACGTTGAAGACTATTTCTCCAACCAAGACTGTAATGGCAAAGGCTAATATTGATACACCTATCAATAAGAAGTTTGCTATCTATAATCTTGGTAAGCTACTCAGCACTCTTTCTTTCTATGACAATCCTGAGATTGAGTTGCGCGACCAGAACCTCGTAATAAGCAATGGTAATGGTAGCTCGACTACTCTCGCATACGCGGATGAGTCAACAATAAAGACTCCACCCGATCGAGAAATTACTCTCCCGTCTGTTGATGCCGAGTTTAAGATTTCTAACAGCGCACTCACAAACATCATGAAGATGCTTGGTACTCTTGGGCTTCCTGAGATTGCTATCGTTGGCGATGGTTCTAATCTTTTGGTAAGCGCACTTGATTCTAAGAACGCAGGTAGCGAGTGTCATACTGAAAAGGTTGGTACTACTAACAAAACATTCCGCGCTATCTTCAAGGCAGAAAATATCAAACTCATTCCTGGCGATTATGATGTTGCTGTTTCCTCTAAGGGAATTTCGCACTTCAAGGGCGCAGAAGCAGAATACTGGATTGCAGTCGAGCAGAACTCAACGTTCTGATTTGACTTTTGACTTGGGAGGGGCTATAATGGTTCCTCCCACTTTTTTGTTATGGAGAACTACACATGATTGATTTTTTCAAGCGTGTTAATATGATTCCTGTTGTGAATAGGAATATCGCAAATAATCTCACCAAAGATGTTTTCGGTAACCTCTCAGTAAAATTGAAGCAGTGTTCGTCTTGTTTGGTGTTTCAACCATACAGCAATTTCTACTTCAAAGCTGGAAAGGGAAATACACATAGGGATAGTATCCTATCTCGTGATCTTCGTTCGCATTGTATTCGTTGTTACGATTATTTGAACACGACATACAACAAAGGTGCGCGACCGAAGTATCATCCGACTAGAACTCTAGATGATTTTATTTGTGAAGAGGTGAATAAGGATGCTTGAACAATTTCTCTGGGTCGAAAAGTATCGTCCCAAGACTGTAGCCGAAACTATTCTTCCTGCTGAATTGAAGGCAACCTTCCAGCAGTTCGTTGACCAAAAACAAATCCCAAATCTTATTCTATCGGGCAGTGCTGGTGTTGGTAAAACGACAGTGGCGAAAGCTATGCTTGAAGAGCTTGAATGTGATTACATCGTCATCAATGGATCTATGAATGGCAATATCGACACCCTGCGAAACGAAATTAACAATTTCGCATCTACCGTATCTTTTTCTGGCGGGCGCAAGTACGTCATCCTTGACGAGGCAGATTACCTCAACGCCAATTCTACCCAACCAGCACTACGAAATTTCATGGAAGAGTTCTCCAGAAATTGCGGTTTCATTCTCACCTGCAACTTTAAAAATAGAATCATTGAACCGTTACATTCTAGGTGCTCTGTCGTAGATTTCAAGATCGGCAAGAAGGACATGGCAAAGCTCGCTGCTGAATTTATGCAGCGCGCATGCGATATTCTTCAAAAAGAAAATGTTGATTATGATAAGAAGGTAGTTGCCGAAGTTATCATGAAGCATTTTCCTGATTGGCGGCGAGTGCTTAATGAGTTGCAGCGTTATTCTGCGACAGGCAAGATTGATAGTGGCATCCTTGTTGATCTTGATGATGCTTCATTCAAGCAGCTGATTAAGTATGTAAAGGAAAAGAACTTTACTGAGATGCGTAAGTGGGTTGGTCAAAACATCGACTCTGATTCAAGCACGTTGTTTCGTAAATTTTATGACGATGCTTCTAGTCTGTTGAAGAAAGATTCGATTCCTCCGCTGGTTGTACTTATTGCGCGCTATCAGTATCAGGCAGCATTTGTTGCTGATCATGAGATCAACTTCATGTCATTTTTGACGGAGGTTGCTGCGGAGCTAGAATTTCAATGACCCCATTTGACATAGCAGACGCAGTTAGATCAACAAAGAAATATCTAGCTGAGGAAGAACTTCCGAAAGGTATGTTCATGGTGAACAGGGCGCTCTCTTACCAGAGAGATGCTCTGTTTTATGCACAGGAAATGAACCTGAATCCTCAGCTAGATTCTCGCCTCCAGTTCGACTTCCTCTATCATAGTATCAGAAAGAATACTACGAAGAGCAAGGGTAAGTGGGGTAAGAGAGAAAAAAACACAGATATCGAACTGATTATTGAGTATTATGGCTATAACTACCAGCGAGCTATAGAAGCCTCTAGAATCCTAAATAAAGAGCAGTTGTCTTATATTAAGCAAAAGCTCTATCGAGGTGAGTAATTCGCTATGTTCATTAAGAACAACAAAAAATTGAATGGGGTAGTTAATGTCAATTATAGATTCGCTAGTGGAAGTGAAAATTGCTGAGCAAGAGGACTTCCTAAAAATTAAAGAAACGCTGACTCGCATCGGTGTAGCTTCTCGTAAAGAGAAAAAGCTATATCAGTCTTGTCACATTCTCCATAAGCAGAGCAAGTATTACATTGTTCATTTTAAGGAGCTTTTCGCTCTTGATGGCAAACCCTCTAATTTTTCAGATGAAGATAAGGGTCGCCGCAACACGATTGCAAAGTTGTTAGAAGATTGGGGTCTTATTAAAGTTGTTGACGAAGCATCGATTGATAACCCAAAGACGCCTATGAGCCAAATTAAAATTCTTACTCATAAAGAAAAAGATGGGTGGGAGTTAGTTGCAAAATATAACATAGGACGTAAGAAAACCTGATTTTGGAGATTTGTTATGATATTTTGGAAAAAGAAAAAGTATGTGCCCGATGACGAGAGGCTTCTTAAAGTAATCAAAATTTTGTTTCCGCCTCTTGAAGTTGCTAGAACACCAGACGGCACAAAGTATCACATCGACTATTCTATAGATTCAAATTTAGATGCAGTGTTGATGGATTTGCAAGAAGGCAACAATGATACTGCTTGTCACAAAACACTAGAAAGTTGCGTCAAGAAATTAAATGAAGTTCGTCGCGTATTAGAGGCATACGCAGAAATGGACGCCGAAGCAAAGTACCTAATTGTTGACAACGGCGAAGCTGACGCTGATCTTGACCTAGAGAATATCCAAATCCAAAAATAGCTTTACTTTTATCGCGAATCGCGGTATAAATGAAAGTCAACTAAACAGGAGAAAAATATGCTCGAGCTTGGCTATATTTTTGAATCCTTCCGTAAGCTAGACAATGCTATGGACAAGGTCGAGTTTATTAGGGGATTACAGGAGCTAAACCTTCCGTACGACCTTAACTATGAAAACTTGATCGCGGCTTGGGCGCGCAAAGCAGAGCTTGAGTCACCTGTAGCTTAACTATAATTTAAAGCTAGACCATAAAAAAAGTATGGTCTAGCTCTTTTTTTCCTTGTTTTAATTCTAAACTAGCGGTAGAATAAGAATATGGGAAAGGATGTAAAAATGACTCGTTTACCGCAATCATCTGTCGAGGCTATGCGCCTTATTGCTAAGACCCAGTTTCGTCCGTTCGATAAGAGCGACTTTATGGCTTGGTCGGGCTGTAATTCCGATGAGCCGTTTATCGGCGAATTTGAAGACATTATCGTTATCCTCGATGGTGACGCTGTAGTTTTCAATCGCTATAGCGAAGATGACGTTGAGTGGACCATTTTCAACCTTAGCTATAACGACGAATCTTATTGAAAAAAAGTCCTTGACATAATTCCCGAACGGCGCTATACTGGTAATAGTTAAGGAGAGTGAAATGTCTACGTACGACTGTTTCGTTGTGTTTGGTCCGCTTCTCGCCTTTGTTACGCTTCTGTCTATCGGCTTCGGCGTTGCTAGCTACCTCAACTTCAAAGAAGGAATCCGCTAATGTCTGGTCTTAGTCTTCTCGTTTCCGACAGCTGCGGCGTCTATATCCCGCTGCGTTTCGTCACCGACATGGATTTGGCTCAATGGAGCGGCATTAAGGATGAGGACGTAAAGATCCTCGAAGCTGGTCCCGACGCCGAGTGGTATTGGGAAGCATGGGACAGCGTCCTTGGTTCCGCTTACGCTACCATCAACGGTAAGGTTTGGCGTTTGTCGCAAGACGGCGATCTTTGGGCTTACTGCGAAGAGCTGATGACCGATGAGGAATACGAAGGTTTCTTTCAACGGGAGCGTGACTATGTCTGATGTTGAAATGCTTCGCGACGAGCTTTACCGTCGCCTTGACGATGCGCGTCGTGCTTCTGCAGTTAAGGTTGAGCCCGATGACGAATTCAATCTTGGCATCAACTGTCGTCTTGCCAACGAAGAAATGTGGCTGCTTGAGCTTCTCCATAAGCTCGAAATGAGCTATTGACTTATATTCAATCCCGCGCTATGATATGTCTATGGTTGATGAGGGAAACAAGATGTCTCGTGAATTTACGTCTCGTATGATCGAACTGCTAAACGATGGTCTGTTCAACAAGGATGATCTAATCGTCGATCTTCTCAACTTCTTGACTGAAGACGAGGTTAAGTGTTTCGTCAAGCGCCAAGATTTCTATGGTTTCGAAGATCTCGGTCATAAGTCCAGCTGGTTCGACTACGACGAAGATTTCCTTGAACGTGACGATGACAATGCTCTTGAAGAGGAGTTCAACTGATGCGTTTCGATGACTATTCCTTCGAGCTGACAGCCAAAGCTGTCTATCACATGAACGACTCTGCGCAAGAGTTGTACGATAATCCTGATCAGCTCCAGGATTTTATGGTATCCATGGCTTACCAGTACGGTCGTAACAGTACTTCTTTCGCCACTGGTGGCTTCTGCTTGTCGTTTTCGCCTTCTTCTGTCGATCGCGAAGATGTGTACGTTTCAGCTTCGGTGCAGCCATATCTTGTTATGAAGTATATCGAAGCTGTTACTAATCGTCTTGACACCATCCGTTCGCTGGCAGCTTAATCATGACCATGCATCTTCTTCCTGCGTTTGTTACAACAACAAACTCGCGTAAGCGTAAGAGTAAGATGACTGGTAAACAGAAGCTGCAGCAGCTCGCGCATCAGCAGTGGGTACAGTCTATGACCAAGGGTCAGCGATCCGATAAAAAAGTGCTTGACAAAATGTGGCGTCGCGAGTATACTAATAATATGGTGGTTGATCGTTCTGACTACGTTAGCGCTGGTATGACTCCTGGCTCTGCCGCTAAGAACGATCCCAAGGTTTACTCTGGCGAGCGCAAGCTGCTGGGTATTGCTACGATGCACAAGTCAAACATGGTTCCCGTGTTTGCCAAGTCCGACGCTGAAGATATCGCTAAGATGAGGAGAGGTTAAGATGGATTATATCTCTATTCAAGCCCAAGATCTGAGTGGCGTGTGGCGTACGTATCGCAACGTGCAAAATAACTCGCAGCGTATCCTGTCTGAAATGCAGGATCTCCAGCGCCAGTTCCCTAATTTTCGAATTCGTGCCGTCGATGCTGACGGACGAGTAGTTGACATACTCTGACAGCTGTCAACTTATTTTGTAATGTAGCAGATGGTCTGTTACAATATTCTATGGAGAAGTGAAGCATATGACTAAGACGAATCAGGTTCTCGCTGCCCTCAAGTCTGGCGAGCAGCTCACCGCCAATCAGATCGCCGCTCGTTACAGCGTCGGCAATCCGCACGAGGTTATCCGTTCTCTTCGCGAGAAGGGCTATGCGATCTACCTTAACGAGTGCACCAACTCTCGTGGTGAGACCACGCAGAAGTATCGCCTCGGCAAGCCTTCGCGTAAGATGGTTGCTGCTGCTTATTCAGTATTCGGCAACGCTGCCTTCGCTGGCTAATTAAATTTGTGGAGAGGGGTTGACTTTTATCCCTCTCCGCACTATACTAAATACTTCGCTGTTTGACAATAGATCAAAGTTGAAATGACCGTAAAGGTTGTTTCTTCATGGATACGCCAAGGCATTGATCGTGCCTCGCTCTGGCAGCAGCTACACCTTTGGTGTGGTGGACGGCTTCAACACCGTTGGCGTATCTTTGAAGAAACAATTTCCGTGTGTAGCGCAGCCTGGTAGCGCATCTGGTTTGGGTCCAGAGGGTCGGGAGTTCGAGTCTCTCCACACGGACCATTATACGTTCTTCTTCTTATTCTGTTCGGAAGATAGAGCTTGGAATGAGCAGAACGGGGTATGAGTCCCAAGAACAGTCCAAATTTATACGTGCACCGCAAGACACAATTACGCTGAAAAGGATTTAGTCACCCGAGTAGAGCGTATGGAAACTTGTGCCTCTGGGTGTAACAGTGACTCGTTACATTCGTTAGAGACAGAGGGCGCTGTTACCGAGCAGCTGGCGAGATGGGAGGACCATCATCGGTAATTATTTTCCCTCATGGCGCAGCGGTAGCGCAGTTGACTGTTAATCAATTGGTCGGTGGTTCGAATCCATCTGAGGGAGCCAAATTTGCGGGATTAGCTCAGTGGTAGTAGCGTCTGCTTTACACGCAGAATGTCGGGAGTTCGACCCTCTCATCCCGCACCAGTTTGCCAGCAATAGAGTCATGAATCTATTGCGTCG
>Ga0181352_1000079_pt1 | contig 41650 bp, 74 predicted proteins | sample Fa13VDMLBSN_FD_130103 | JGI IMG/M metagenome (GOLD analysis project Ga0181352, IMG submission 130103) | Freshwater viral communities from Lake Michigan, USA - Fa13.VD.MLB.S.N | ecosystem: Environmental > Aquatic > Freshwater > Lake | place: USA: Michigan | collected 2013-09-23 | reverse complement strand
TTTTCAGACCCGGTCGATGCGTTGTGCATGCGTGTTGTTTGGAAAGTAGGCGTGTTCGCATGCGGTGTGCATCGGTCACCAGACCCACTCGGTTTGTTGGGTTCTTGTGCGGAGTCTTCCGCCTTGGGCGCACTGGCAGCGGCGGCATGCGGGTAGCCATTGGCCTTGCCAGTCGTTCGGGTTCGGGAAGTCTCGGAGTGGGGGCTCATGGTCCACTGTCGTTCCTGGCCGTCCGCATCCGAAGTGGCAGGGGAACTGTCCGGTCTTGAACAGTGCGCTGGTCTTGCGGTAGGCGGCTGAGCGTCTGCCTTCGCTGCCCATCGGCGCCTCGAGGTTGTCGGGGGTGGGGCCGGGGTGCCGCCGTTGCCCACAGCCCCGACACGCGCTCTACCTAGGTGATGAGCCTGGGAACGCGGAACGGCGCCCACATCCCCTAAGGGTTGCAAGCGCCAGTCCACAGGTTGTACCACAGTTTCACGTAGCAACGCAAGCCCTGTCACGTAGCAGGGGTCAGGCGTCGACCTTCTGCTTGGCTCGGTAGTCGGACCAGTAGCACTTGAGGCAAAGCCCGGCTCGGTCTGCTCGCCCTGATGGGCCGACGGATGCGTTCTCTGTGCAGGTCGCGTCGACCTTGCCTGAGCAGCGGTCCTTGGCCTTGTCGTCTGCGGTGCGTTGCACCTTCAGGACCTTGTTCAGCATGTTCTCGAGGTCGATCATCTGGTCGAGGATCTTGCGGGTCAGGTCGGCGGCGTCGAGCTCGTACTGCTCCCAGTGGGAGATGTGGACGACCGCGTTGCCTGTGGGGTCGCTCACGTCCGAGCCGCGCCCATCACCTCCGCCGGACGAGGACGCCGGCTGCTTGCGTTGGTTGATGAACTGGCGGAACTTCGACCAGTCCCGGCCCAGTCCTTGTGCACGGACTTCAACGGCGCGCAGGTTCGCTGTCGGGTTGGTCACTTGGTTTCCTCCGGGGTGCAGGTCGGGCGAGGGTGTACGAACATCAGAAGTACCCGCCGCCGAGTTTGGGGATAGCCCTCAGATGGGGCGGGCAGTCAGAGTCGGTACGTAGCCCGGACGGGCTCAAATGCAGCAGGTACTCGTACCTTGTGCCGCCGAGCAGGGCCAGGTCTGCGAGGACAGGCCGCTCGGCTTCCGGGATTGAGTCGTCATCCATGATGGAGTCGGCTTTGGCGCAGTCCCGTTCGAACCGTTCGTTCAACGCTTGAGGGTCGACGACGGATAGGTAGGCCGCACGGCGTCGATCCGCGGCTGTGGCCCGGCCGCGTTCCCAGCCTTCGAGATAGGCGTCTATCTGTGCTTCGGTGCGGAGGGTCGCCGTGTTGCGGGTGCGTTGCCCTAGCCCGTCGTACAGGCCTTGCAGCCGGGCGGCGGCGATGCGGCGACGGGCGCGGCGGCCGAGCTTCTGTTTCGTCATCGGGGCTCCGGGGTGTTGTGGGTGTGCAGAGGGTCAGCGGGCGGGCGGTTGAAGGTGATCCCTTCGATCCCGCAACCAGGACACCGCGATTGGCCTTTGAAGTCGTGCACGAGCGAACCGTCGGCGCATCGGGTCATCCGCCCTACGGACCGGTCACGCCGCCACCGCCTGTTCTTCGGCTTGTGTTCGGCTTCCTGGTGGTGCTTCCACACGCACTCCCAGCACTCGGCGTAGATCCGGTTCGGGAACCCGTCCGCCCATGCCTTGTCGCGGTTGCAGTACGCGCACCGCATGATTTGCACTGTTCCCTCACGGGCGCTCACGGGGTGCTGCTGTCTGTAGACCCAGCCGCCCGCAGGAGAGCGTCGAGTCGAAGGAACGGAACAGCCGAGTCAGGGTGGGCGGGAGCCTTCATCTCCTCCCACAGGCTGCGCGCTTCGACGATCGTGGCTGCGAGGCGGTCCCGTTCAGCCTCCAACGCCACAATCCGCTCGTACGGGTCCTCAGGGCCGCAGCAGCACTGGTAGTAGCAGCGGCACTCGCCTTCGTAACCGTCCACGCCCATTACGCACCTCCGGTTTCCGGGGGTTCTGGTGACACAGCAACCAGACGGAACAGCGGGACGACGGCGCACGGTTCGTCAAGCTGTTCTGGTGCGACCACGCATGAGCATGTGCTGCCCTGCTTGGCGAGCGTTTGGAGGCTAACGGTGTCGCCCACGAACCCCGAACCGTTGCATGTCTTGCAGCTCGAACGCGTCGTCCCGTAGCAACTCTCGGGGCACGGTGTCGGTTCCCATGCGAGGACAACCCGATCCGCACCACCAGCAGCAGCCCGCAGAGCGGCAAGGATGCTTTCAGGCGTGTACTCGGCTTCGTCGGTCCACGACTCGGCGATCACATCACGGGCGTTCATCGGTCGGCTTCCACGGCAGCTCGTTTGCGCGTGCAAACGACGCAGTCATCAGGGGACGATCCGCCCTGGCTCTGCTCAAGGAGCCCGGTGTACATCCACTTGCCGCAGATCGATGTCGAGCCCTTGAAGTAGTGCGCCTTACGGCTCGACCCAGGCCAGCCCCAACCTTCACGTTCTTCGCTCATTGCCCCTCCTCAGGGTGTCTTGTAGCCCATTTCTCTGCGAGCTCGAACGACCCGGAGTACGCCTTGCCGCACACGCACGACGCGCGCCACGTCACCCCAGCGGGATCGGCCCGGTCGATCGTCGAACGGTGCAGGCCGGCGCGCGCCGCCGCGATTCCTACTGCGGCTGCTTTGCGGCGTTCAGGGGAACGCCACCCATGCTCAGTTTCCGCGGTCACGACGGCTCGATTCGGGGCATGGCGGCGGCGACCATCGACGCGATGAGCTGCATCGCTTCGGCCGGGCTGAAGCCCTCCTGGACGAACGCCAGGTACTGGTCGCGGAACACCGCTGCCATCTGGCGTGCGTTCGCTGTTGGTTCGCGACGTTCGCTCATGCGTCCTCGTTTTTGGGGTCTGCGGCTACAGGTAGAGAAGGGGCGGGGGCCTTGTCGTAGTTGTCGAACCACGCGCGCATCCCAGCGTGGTCGCCGACCCACAACTCTTGGTGAAGGTCTTCGACCGGCTCGGCGAGCTCGATAGCGCTGTTGAGTAGCGAGATGATCTCGGACACGTCCCGCAGCGCTGGGTGAGACTCGATGCCGAGCACGCTCATGCAGTAGGTCAGGTGCTCCCTGTAGTCCTCGTACATCGCCAACTCGCGTTCAAGCGGGCTGCTCATGGCTTCTCCTGGCTTGCGGGTAGGGGTGCGGGAGGGCTGTCGAACGCGACGCCTTCGATGTACATCTCGCGCAGCTTCGGGCCGTACTTGCGTGCGCTGTTCAATCTCGCCAACGCGATCGCGTCCTCACGGGTACGGCACGTGGCGTGAAGGTCGGTCCCGTAGTAGTCCGAGTCGTCCCACACCAACCACAAGTCGATCACGTCGCCTGTGGTGCGGTCCTCTACCTCGTCGGGTTCCGGGAGTTGTGGGCCGTGGGTGGGTCCGATGGTCATGGAGTCGTGGAGCTCCTTCGCGATCCACGACGCGATGCCATGCCCGCCCTCTTGGAGCAGTTCCTTCGACACGGGGATGATGCCGGACACACGGATCTGGTCACCCCAATCGGGTGGTGGGGTGCTCATCGGTCGGCCTGCCGGTAGCGCCACTCGGTCTCGATCACGACGAACAGGCCGAGGGACGCTCCGATCAAGCGCCAGCCTTCGACGCCTATGCAGCGGAGCATGAACACCACGGCGACACCCTGCACGAACGCCCATCCAATCTTTCGGCGGCTCATGCTTGCTCCTGGGGGCTTGCGGGTAGGGGTGGACACACGACGATGAACCCTTCGCGCTGCAACCGCTCGACAAGGTGATCGAGGTCGTGGCGCATGATCGACTGATGGGCGTCGTCAAACCACTCGTCGAGTAGATCCTCGAACGCTTCCCACTCGTTCATCACCAGGACCTCGCTTGTTCCGGGTAGTCCAACGCCGAGCGCAGGCACGCACGGACGAGTGCTTTGTCTGCGTCCTCGATGCGGTGCGCTCCTTCGGCTTGCCACGCCTCGCAGAACTCGCGAGCCGCCGCGTAGATGTCCTCGTTGCGTCGAAACGCTTGGTATGCCGTGTAACTCACAGTCGACCCCTCATGCCGCACCAGTGGCTGGGCGCAACGCACCGCATGCCTCACACGTCCACCAATTCATGCGGGCTTCTCCTGGCTTGCGGGTAGGGGTGGACACCAGCCGGTCACAGGTCGCTCACGTTCTTCGTCACGGAGGCGTAGAACTCGGCGCCAAGGTGCTTGCAGCGCGCGCAGTGCTCGGGCTTGTGGTGCCCCTGTGCGTTCCAGTCGTGCTGGCTGCACACCGGGCAGGCGAGCGGGCCTCGGATCGTGGTCGTGACCTCGCTGCCGTGTTCGTCGAGCAGCGGGTTGCCTTCCTCGTCGAGCAGCGGGTTGCCTTCCTCGTCGAGCGTGCGGACCTTGCGCGAGCCGTGGCTGTGCGGTGCCGGGTTACCGATCGTCCGCAGCGCCTTGCGTAGTTCGCCGAGACGACGCACGTTCTCCGCTTTCGGGAGGTAGCCGGCGCCCAGGGCGCGCGACGGGTCGGGCGGGTTTCGTGATGGGTCGATCTCGCGGAACGTCACCGCCCGGTAGGCCTCGTGGAACTGTGCCCATGACGGCGGGAAGTGATGAAGGCGGGCGCAGTCCTTCACGGCGGTCAACGACCGGTCGAAGTCGAGCGGGGCCAAGTCCTCGACCCATTGCCCGGCGTGTTCCTCGGTCCACGTCTTCGCTTGCTCCCAGCGGCGCATGATGGACGCGATCACGTCGATCGACTCTTGGTAGTTCATGCCGTCACCGGGCCACGGGCACGAAGGCGGTCCACGACGCTGGGGGTGCTCGCCTGTTTGCGGACGTTCCCTGATTGCAGCAGTTCCGACTCAGGGGTCAGTGACCCCCAGTGCTTCGCCAACGCGACGTCGGTAATGCGTGCGTCGCCGAACTGTGCGAGGTACCGGGCTGCGCGCACCAGGATCTCGTGCGGCAGTTCCTCGGGCGTGCCCTGCCATGCGCCACGAATCTCAGCCAACGCTCGGTTGAGCTTGCCCCGAGCCGACGAGGTGAGTTCAGCAGGGTTGGTGCCAGTCGCTTGGCAGAGCGCATCGAAGGCGTGGTCCCTGCGGCGCGCCGGAGCGTGAGCGACGGCCGTGGTTTCGATCACCGCAAGCGTCGTGCTGGGTTTCTCGTGAGACCGGCAACCACGTGCACCTGCTCCCTGCTCCCATCCCTGCTCCCTGCTCCCTGCTCCCTGCTCAGGAGTGAGAGTTTCATGAGAGTCTCCTGAGTCTGGCGTGAGGATCTCTTGTGCCTGGTCAGGCTCGGGATAGCGGGGCTTTCCGGGGTGCTGCACCTTCTGGTGCTCGGTCCACGACGGAATGGCCAAGTAGCCCTTCCCGTCGACCTTGTAGCGGACCACGAGACCAAGCGATGCGAGCCTCATGAGCCCTCCTGCAACTCTCGTGAGGGTCACGTCCTCGTCGAGCGGGAACACTGCGGCCTTCATGAGCGCTGGCACGTCGCGACACACGCCGTTGTCGTCCACATGCGTCCATAGCCCGATGAACAACAGACGGTCGGTCATGTCGAGCTGCGCGATGGTCTCCGACGTGAAGAAGTCGGGCTTGATCGAACGGATGCGCGCCATCAGATCTCCAACGCGATGTCGCCGAGATCCGCACCGTTGCGGAGGAACCATGTGCAGGCGGGCCAGCCGACACGGATGTCGGATGATGCCGACGAAGACAGCCCGAGGCGGTGACGGTCGCACTTGTGGTAGGTGCGGGTGTGGTACTCGATGACCTTGTGCCGATCACACTCGCCGCAGGTCCACTCGCCATCGGCGATCGGGCGATGAGTCGCCGGGTGTACTCCCGCAGCGATCAGTTCGTTGTTGCGGATCGTGAGCCGCTGCCCAGCGGACAGGTCCACTGTCGGCGCTTTCGGCGGTACCGGAAACAGTGTGTCCTCGGCGACTTCACGAGGGGTTGACGGATCGGGTACGGTGCTCTTCATCGGGGGCCTCCAAGCGGCTTCCGGTCAGATCCCGGGCCGTTACCAGCGGCGCCGGGATCACTTGTATGTCCTATCAGTGTATCCGCTGATCGAACGTCTGTCTGTAGTGGTTGTGTACCCCACACCTCTGCCGGGTCGGGACCGTTCCGTGCCAACTCTTTGATGCGTGCCCGCTCCGCGCGTTTCGCTGCGGCGTTCACCCGGTCCCGGTGCGTGTTCAACGCGACCCGGCACGCCGACGAACACGACTTCGCCGGACCGTAACCCTTGAACACATCCCCACAGATCACACACGTCCTCGACGCGCGCCCGTCGTTGTCCGGGGTCTGGCCGTACACGCGGCCGGCGCGGATACCGACCGCTGGCGCTTCACGTCGAGCGTCAGCAGCACAGAGGTCACGCACCGGGCACGACGCACACAACTTCACTGCGTCGCGCACCACCTCCGGGTCGTGCTGCCCTGGGTACATCCACACATTCCCGTACTCGTTCCCCTGGCCGCGGCACGCAGCGTGCTCCCACAGAGTCAGCGTCTCGGCGCGCGGCGAACCGTGCTCGCGTGTCCCACGACCCGGCGCAGCCCACGCAGTGACACGCGGTGTCTGCGTCATGTAGTAGCTCGCCGCGTTCAACTGGCCTTTCTGCGGGCTCACGCTTCCTCCTGGTGTTCTGTGGCTGCTAGTTGTGCGTCTTTGAACTCGAGCGCGCGGGCTGCACGGCGGAGCACACCCGCGAGGTACACGTCCGTTTCCATCGCAACGGACGCTTCCCGGCGCAGCTCGTACGGCGTGATCAACGGCGCGTCGTTCATCGGTTCACGACCAGCCGGCCGACGTGCTCCGCTACCTGAGGCACTACGTTCATCGCCGCGCCTCGCTTGAAGCCCGGACACGCATGGCTTGTGCACACGCAGACGTGCAGCACATCTGGCGATGACGATGCTTGCCTTGGCCGGTGAAGAGTTGCCCGCAGTTCGCACACGGCTTCGGTTCGAGATCGCGCACCTTGTGCAGGAGCATGTGCTCTCGTGCGTTCAACACCTCAAGGTTCGACAGCTCGTTGTTGAGCGGATTCCCGTCCCGGTGGTGTACGTGCTCTGTAGCCAGCAGCGCGCGGCCGAGATGCTGTTCCATCAGCCAACGGTGTTCGCAGACCTTCTTGCCGCCACGCCAAACCAGGCGGGTGCGCGTCTTTGGGCTGGTCATATCGAACCCTTCGTGATGAGTCGTCCAACGTGTTCGGCTACGGCAGGGACGACGGCGTTGCCGAGTCCTCTAAGTCGGTCCATCCGAGAGGGAACCCCATCAGCCACTCGACGAAGGTCGGCGATAGCGGGCCAGGCGTCTCCTCGGCGACGACGGTCCGCAGGTTTAGGCCACCCCCTCGGCCAGAGTTCCCCGGCCCGCCCATCCCGTCCGCCGCAGTCGGCGTCGGGAACCATGACCCTCGGTCGCGGTGCGCCATCGACGGTGCCGACTGGTTCGCTTTCGCTGTTGGGGTATGCAACAACGAAGACGCGGTCACGGAGGTGCGGGGCGCCGACGGCTGCCGCTGGGATGCAGTCCCATTCCGCGTCGAACCCGATCTCGGCCAGGTCCCCGAGTACTCGTCCAAACCCGAGAGAAAGGTGGCCTGCGACGTTCTCCAAGATCGCGTATCGGGGTCGTAGAACGCGAACGGCGTTGAGCATGTGCGGCCAGAGGTGCCGGGCGTCGTCCGCTCCTGCTCGAGCGCCGGCGTAGCTGAACGGCTGGCACGGGTATCCGCCGCAGATGACGTCGGGTCGTTCAACGGTCGTCCAATCAATCGCAGTGACATCACCCAAGTTCGGGACGTCAGGCCAGTGCTTCTTCAACACCCGGCAGCAGTACGGGTCCACTTCGGCGTTCCAGATGACACGCATACCGGCACGCTCGAGCCCCAAATCGAGCCCGCCGATGCCGCTGAACAGTGAGCCCACGGTGAGCTCAGACATGCCGCAGCCCCAACTCGACGAGCTCGGCGTCCAGCTTGGCGATCTCGCCCTCCCAGAACGCCCGGTTCGCTCGCACCCCGGCGTACGCCTTCGCGTTCAACGCCGCGTAACCCTCCACGCCGAGCACCAGCGAGTACAGGTTCACCGCGAACTGCGAGTCCCGGTGAACGGACTGCAACCCGAGGGTGTGGTGGGTAGCGCACAGCAGCACTCCGTTCGTCGAATCAGCGAACGTTGCGGCGTATCCCCGGTCGACGATGTGATGAGCGTCGAGCTTCCCGTCGCGGCGCCCGCAGAACTGGCAGGCGTCGTACTTGAGGTGGATGACCGCGCCCCACTTCGTCAACGCCTGCCGCTTCAACGCCGCCGTGGTCGTTGCCCGCTTCGGCTTCAACCGCTTCGCGGCCTTCTTCGCCGGCTTCGGAGCCTTCAACCTTGGAGTCACTTGCCGGGGGAGTACTTCGCCCACCTTCCGGTCGGCCGGTACGGCAGTCAAGACGCACCAGCCATGAACGCTTCGACGTCGGGCCACTTGTCGGCCGGGACGTCGTCGAGCTTCCCGAACGCTGCCTTGAACGCCGGTTTCCGTTCGGCCTGCACCTCATCGGGGAGCCCGTCGAACCAGTCACGGAACGCCTGCTTGTGGTCCTCGGCCAAGGTCACAGGAGCCGCAGCACGAGGCGCCGGCTTGCGTCGGGCGGTGGTAGCCGCCTTCCCGTCGTCGTCGTCCACAGCGAGCGCCAGAAGGCTCGTCAACAGATATCGGCGGTAGTACGAGATCAGCGACCCGATTTCCTGCGGCGCGAGGCGTGCGATGTCGAGCGGCATCGACGATGCGATCCGATCGCCGTGCCCCAACAGCACTGTGCCAATCTCGACACCGGTAGCGGTCGTCTGGATCGGTTGCAGCAACGCGATCCCGTTCGCCGTCAACACAGGCACCACAGCAGCGAGCGTGTCGGCGAGGTTGGCGTACGTGTAGCTGTACTCGCCGCCCGCCTTCATCTTGACCTTCGCCGAGTGCGACTTCACGATCGCCGGGAACTCCGACTGCGCCTTCGCGAGTGCCGTCACCAACTCGTCCACTACTTCACCACCCGAACGCTGGGGATCTTGGTGACGTCGCACCAGTCGTCCGGGTTGATGCCGCGCGCCCGCCAGTTCTTCGTCCGCCCCGTCGCCGGCTCGAACAAGTCACGCACCACCGCATCCGGCAGCACAGGCACCTGTTCGCCTTCGCGGTTCACGAGGATCACCGACAGGGTGTCCTTCACGTGGTCGATCAGATCCGACTTCCGCCACCCCGTACGTCGCACGTCGACCGACGGTTGCAGCACCCACCCGTTCGCGAGCGTGACCGGCGTGTCGAACCGGGTACCGATGTGCTCGCCCAGTTTCCGGACGGCGTTCGCTGCGATGTCGCGCATCTCGACCGCACGGACATACAACTCGGCGACGTCCTCACGGTCGAGCTCGTCGAGCATCGGGTCTTCCGCCAACGCCAACTCGATCAGATCATCGAACATCAGGCACGCTCCGCTGCGATAGCGAGGAAGTCAGCGCGCGCCGCTTCCTTGATCTGGTCGGCATGGAACGCAATCCCGAGCGTCCCGATGCCGCTGAAGCCCGGCAGGCCATCGACGTACTCGTGAAGATCAGCGAACGGCCCGCACAGGACGCCTGTGAACGCTCCGATGATCGCCGCTTGCCTAGCGGTCAGCTTCTGCTCGTCGCTCATGGTCAGAACCCCTCAACGGTCGCGTCGGATGGGACGTCACCGAACGTCAGGAACTCGTCGAACAACGACCGGGCATGGTTCGCTGCGGCTTCGGCCTCAGCGGAGAACTGCCGCACCGACACCTCGTCATCGACCAGCGCGGCGACGCGCATCATCATCCACGCCGCCTGCGCGTCGTTCAGGTGATCGCCGGCCTGTTGCAGAACGTCAGGCACCTTCATCACTTCTCCCCTTCGTCGAACAGTTCTGTCTCTGGGTAGACCCATCGGCCGGTGTCGGGCGGGCCGGTCCAGTACCTTTCGGTGGGCCAGCCCTTCCGGGTCTGTTGCACGTCAGTGACGACCCGCGACGCGGTCCACGCGGATTCCTCCACGACGTGCGCAGCGATCTGGCGGGCTTCTTGTTCGCTGGCGGCTTCGACGTGCACCAACGCTCGCGAATGCCGGTACAGCCACACACGGTGGACGGTCATCGCCGGTCCCACGTCGAACGCTCCACGCGAAGCACGGTGTCGTCGTTCTTGATGGGGAGGTCGCGCCGGCGGAAGTTGCGTCGCGTCGCACACTCCACCCACGCCATGAACGCGAGCAGCCCGGCCATCAACCCGACACACCCCGCACCGATCACCATGAGGACCGTCTTCACGACACTCACGACGCACGCCGTTGAAGTGCAGCCACGAACTCGTCGTTGTGGGGGTGCTGGTCGAAGGCCGTCCACATCCAGTGTTGATTCGGCCAGCCGATCTCTTCGAGGTACCCCCACGTGCGAGCGCGACGACCGACGAACACAAGCGTCCAGGTCGGCACCCGCAGCAGTTCGGTGATGGCGTGGAAGTCGTGCGTCCGCATCCGATTGACGTGCCGCACCCGACGCGCACAGACCCGCATCGTCTTCGGATCTAGGCGACGTTCGGTGTAGCCGCCGCGCAACACGAACGCCGTGAAGTTCCACGGGTGATCGTGCAGCGTCGGCCGCGAGTCCGGCGTACCGATCCGGTGCAGGTACAGGCCGAACAGTGGCGTCTCGACGATCCGCAACCGCCGCAGGTAGTCGTCATCGGAGTCGAAGTGCGGGACGACGAAGCGCTTCATGAACGCCCAGCCCTTGCGGCTCATGGCTTCACCTGTTGGGCGTTGAGTGCGCGGGCCTCGTACAGCTTCAACTCGGTTTCGAGCCGGGCGAGCAACAACTGCTGGAACTGGATGCCGTTGAGTGCGTCGGCGATCTTCCGCGCCGAACGCCACGTGCAACCACGAGCGATGGGCTTGCCGCCCGGAGCAATGACCCCGTAACGCCAGGTCGCCACGAACCGCGCCCACGGATCGCCACCCGGAAGCGGCGCCCATGACCGATAACGCTCGATCGTGTAGCCCTTCACTGTTCTTCCCCCGTTGCTCGGTACAGCCGCGCCACACGGCCACGACTGGTTCGGCCTTCGCCAACGACGACGATCCGGCCGTCCTCAGCCACGCGCGACACGGCAGTCCGCACAGTGCCCTCATGCCACCGGCCCGGGCACACCTTGTCCAGGTGCGACGCGATCTGCTCAGCGGTCTTCGTGCGCCGCCACACCGCAGCCACGATCATCGCCTCAAGGACTCCGGCTCCTGGTTTCACTGCTGTCGCCGCCAGGTGAGACGACACCGGATCGGACGCCCGGGCCTTCACCGGACACGCTCCAAACGGGGACGCTCAGACAGCCACGGATCGTGCTCGCAGCCAAGGTTCGAGCGGTTCGCTTTCTGGACCTTGCCGTGCTTCTCAGCGCAAGGCCAGCACGCAAGGTTGTAGGAGGCGTTCAACAACAGCGCTGCGGTCCACCGAACCGATAGCGGCACCCGGGCATCGGAACCAAAGTGCCAGTCGTCAGCAACACCCCAAACACTGACGGCATCGCCGCTGTAGCCGACCTCGGCGTACAACATCCGCAGCCGGTTCGCTGCTGCTTCTGCTTCTTCGCGTGTCATCGCTGGCACCCCCATCGGGAGAACCCACCGAGCACGACCGCGGCGAAGACGAGGAACGCGACAACGTTCATGCCGACACCGCCTTGCGGGTGCGCTCATAGGTCGACTTGCCCAAGCGGCAGACGTCGCAACGGCAGCCGTAGTTGCTGTACCCGTTGTGTCCATGAGGAACGGGACACGCGCCGGCGGCCGCAGCGGCGAAGCGTGCAGCCCGGTCGGGGCGGTCGCGCTTGGCGACGCATGCATCGCACTGGCACAACCGAGCGCACACACCGCGCCGCAGGTTCTCCGATCGCGTGACGGGCTCGATGTGCGCAGGGTTGCAGCACGCCCGGTTGCGGCACAGGTGGTCGAGGTCAAACCCTGCGGGGATCGTGCGACCGGTGGCTAGCCACACTGCTCGGTGGCCGGTGGTCGGCTTGCCCTGGTAGTTGGCGTTGCGGTACCCGTTGGGGCGTTGCGCTCCGGGGTACGGCCAGCACTTCGCCGGGTCAAGGGTTGGGATGCGAGCGATGAACCGTTCGAGGTTGTTCACGACTGCCCCGCTTCGATGCGAGCGTCGATGAACTTGTCGAGATCCGAGCGGCGGAACCGGCGGCGGTTGCCCGGTCCGTTGTACGAAGGGAGCAGTCCTTGCTCCGCCCAGCGTCGGATGGTCCGCGGTGTGACCGGAACTCTGTGGTATAGGAACCTCGCCGCCTGGTTCGGGCTCAGTTCGTATGGCTCCGTTTCACCATCTACGTACGAGTGTTCTGGTGGTTGCATGGGTTTCAGGGTGCATCGTTCGACCCATGATGTCAAGTACCAGTTGACGAACTGACCTCAACACTTGCACAACGCGTGACGAAAGTGGCCCAATGGCCCTGTCGTCTTGACCGATGTGTCCCGATGTGTCCAGAATGTCCACCTATGGCAGACACACTCACCCTCACATCAGGAGCGCTCAGCACCCTCGCGAACACCACCCGCACGTCAGACGTCAAGCTCGCCGGCATCCTCGGCTGCTCGCGACAGGCTGCGCACGGGAAGCGCAAGGGGTCGATCCCGCTGAGCCTCAAGGACATCGACCGGCTGGTCGCTTATTACAAAATCCCCCCGACAGCACTCTTCATGGAGACGCCTGAACTGCTCACCTGGATGGGGTCCTCCGGGTGGTCTGAGCAGGTCAATCTGGAGTGTGGTTGCATCATCGAATTGGCAGCGGCCGCGTGATGGAAGACATCGAGAATCCGAGTAGTTGCCCACTGCAACTGGTTACTGCATCATTCCTCATCGCTCAGCGGGGAGCGGGGAACGAGGGGGAGATGACACCGTTGCAGGCAGAAGCAAACCGGTACATAGCGGGCAGGCTGAGGCGCCGAGAGATCAGCGCCGAGTCGTCGAAGATGCCCCGACACGCACTCCGAACGTTGTGTACCTCATTCGGGGCACGACCTATCAACCAGCTAGGTGAAGCCGCAATCTTGCGGTGGCTGGAAACGAACGTCCACAAGTCGCCGGCGACCCGCCGGAACGAGCTCGGATCAGTGAAGTTGTTCTGCCAGTTCCTTGTCCGAGAGGGGAAGCTGCGCCGTGACCCCACGGTCGGCATCGCACGCATCCGCCAGCCGCGCAAGGTCGTCCACACCCTGAACCGGCCTGCGGTCGAAGCGTTGTGGGAGGTGTGCGAGAACCCACGCGACCGGGCGATCGTGTCGCTGATGTTCATCCTCGGCCTGCGGTGCGTCGACACGTCGCGGTTGAACTGGGAGGACTGGGACCGGTACAACAACATCCTGATCGTGTGCGGCAAGGGCCACCACGAACGGACCCTGCCGGTGGTGCCACACGTCGAGGCGGCGTTGAAGACGTGGCACGCGTCGGACCCTCGTTCCACTGGCCCGATGTTCCCGTCGCCGACCGGGCGGTTGAAGCCGGGGACGATCTCGCAGCGCGTCACCGAACTGATGTGGTCGAGCGGGATCAAGGCGCACGCATACGACGGGAAGTCGGCGCACGCTTTGCGGCGCACCGCAGCGACCGAAACGCTCGAAGCGTCGCACGACATCAAGGCGGTGCAGGGAATGCTCGGGCACGCCAACATGAGTTCGCTCGAGTTCTACATCAAACGCTCCGGGGTTGATGTGATCGCCGCTGCGGTGCAATCCCGTTTCCAGGCGGACGTCGCATGACCTGCGGCCACGAGGCGGAGTTGAACCGGTTGGCGGAGCGTTACCGGATAGCGGTCCGGGCGTTGATCCTCGCAGTCGGGATCACAGAGGCTCAGCACTGGTTGCGGGTAGCCGAATCCGAATGACCCACCGAGGGTGAAAACGACGAAGAGCCCGCCTCCCGATTATTCGAGGGGCGGGCTCTTGTGCGTTACACAGGCCAGGTCGGCGAAAGCATCGCCGCTGTCGGCGCCTCGTCACCACGCGGCCACGTCCGTGGGTCGGCGTGGTGCCGTCGATCCTCGGGGCTAAGCACACGCAGCGGGTACGGCTCGTGCTTGGTTTGCGAGAACACGAGAACGCTGCCCGGTTCCATCCTGAACGACGGGGCGTTACCCGCGTGCGTCATGCGGATGTCGAGCCATCGCTGCTCGAACGTCTCCGGTAACCGCGGGCTCATGATCGTGATCGTCCACTCGGGTTCGGAGAACTTCGGGAACACCGCGGCGATCTGTCGCGCGCCGTCCTCGCTGCCGTCCCACTCGTACCCCTGAAACGTGACCTGCACAGGTTCCATTGGTTCCCACCTCTCGTCGCGTAATGGGTGCCCCCGCCCAACCGGCTGACCGGGTGGTGAGGGCGGGGGCTTCACTCCCCTAGCGGGAAGCGAACTCGACGATGCGGAGACGCTGCTCGTGGGAACCTTCCGAGCACGCCGGTTCTGCGACGAACTCAGCCCACTCATCAGGACCGAACACGCGCGACGGGAAGGTGACGACCACATCGCTGGGCTGGTCGTTTCCCGACAAGGCGAAGATGCCGTCACCGAGTCGGTGCATCCGGCCGACGTTGACCCGGCCGCTCATCAACCAGAACCGGCTGATGCCGTCCTGATACAAAGGGAAACTGCCAGGCTCCACAACGACTGTCGTGGCGTGTGGTTCGTCTCTCAGCGCAGCGTCCAGGGGATAGACGCGCGTGCGCAAGATCTCGACTTCGCCGATTTGTTCCATTCGCTTCCTTCTTTCGCTAGGGGCCGGTCACCACAACCGGTCCGCTCACTATACGCGTCAACGCCCCCGCTCGGGAGGCGAGGGCGTTGCGCAGGCATGACCACACTGACGGATGAGGGGTTCCCCCTTTCTCGGCCCGGGCGAGCGCTAGGCCTTAGCCTTGTTGATGGCCTTGCCGGTGCGGATGGCGGCGAACCCGGAGCCGAGGATGAGGACGCCTGCGAGGGCCATCTGCCACGACTGGGCACCGGTGAACGCGAGCGTTGACGGTGCGGGCTGACGTTCGAGGACTGCGGGCGGGGCCATCACCACAGGGGTGTCGACGCATTCGGGGTCGTGGGCGTTGTACAGGTGCTTCCCGGGGACCATGCAGATCGGCCAGGCGGGGTTGACGTACTCGACCTTCGGCGGAGTCTGCGGGGTCAGGTCGTCGCTGGGCGGAGCGGTGGTCGTCGGCGGCGTGACGCAGGCGTCCGTCGTGTCGATGATCGTCTGGTCCCACTTGTCGTGCTTGCCGTCGCCCTTGTTGTCGATCACGACGGTGAACTCGACGGGCTTGGTGCCGTCACCGAGGGTGGTGGTGGTGTCGTAGTCGGCGGTCCCGAACACAGACTTGACGCCGTTCACGGTGACGGTGGAGCCGGGCTCGTACTGCGTCAGGTGAACGGTCAACGTCGCGCCGGCGGCGGTGCAGGAGTGCGACACGTTCGGCGTGTGGGCCGATGCGCCGGTCGAGAGCACCAGCACTGCGGCTGGAACGAGGACGGTTGCGGTGAGTAGCTTCTTGAACATCGGAGCCTCCAGAGGGCTTCGGTCAGGGACCGGGGCATTGGCGTGCCGCCGGTCCCACCTTGTTTTGGGTTCGGTTGGCGAGGGTCGCCGACCTGATGTAATCATGGTCGGCGCGATCACCCGGTTACTTGAGTTCATTTCACAAGATTCTTTCTGGCGTAGCGGCCACGAGGTCGCATCTCTGCACCTGCCTCGCGTAGCCAACGCCGGATGGTCGAGTATGGGACGCCCATCTGGGCGGTGATGTCATCGATGCTGAGGCCACTGGCGTAGGCCAAGGCGGCTCGCTCAACGAGGGGGCGCCGTTCCTCTTTGATCCGTTGGAACTGCCGCCGCGTGTTCTCGGCGCGCGTCACGAGGTCAAGATGTTCCGGGTTCACGCACGAAGTCACGAAGCACAGATGATCGATGGTCAGATCGAGATCCAGGGCGCCGTAGTGGATCAGGTAGCTGACCCGATGGGCCATCTTGATCGTGGTGTCGCTGAACACCGTGTGGCCGTAGCCCTCGTCGTTTCGGAACCCAAGCCAGGGCCAGCAACCGGATTCGTCCACGCTCACATCGCGTAGGAACCGCTCGATCTGGGCATCGGTCAAATAGGAACGGGTAATGTGCGCCACGACGGCACCTCTCAGACAGGTGTTGTCCAGAGCCGGGGCGTTAGCAGCGCGCCCGGCTCACCGAATATGTGTTCGTATTTTAGCTCGCTCGGCAGCTCATTCGGCCCTCTTTCATCGGGTTCCAGCGGTGGCGAGGTACAGGGCGAGCATCACGGACGCCGACCGAGGCAGCCGGTACACCCGATCGCCGTCGATCACGACGATCTCGTCGAGCACCTTCTCGATCGACACAGCCGAGCTCGTGCGGGCGACGGTGGTCGGGGTGGCGCGCGTCGTGGTCGTTTCCCGCGGCACCAACGTCCGGGTCACCATCGGGGCGTCGGCGTTGCTGGTGTACGTGTCCTTGTTCGGCGCAAGCGCAACGAACCCGATCAGCACAACAGCGGCGGCGATCAGCAGGCGTTTGAGCCACGTCAGTAGCCGGGTCATCGCTTCACCCAGCCCATCCAAAACCACGACGACGCACACCAGCCGAGGACGAAACCCCAGAACGCCGTCATTTCGGCACCTCTGCGTAGAACGTCAACGCGGGCCACAACGTGTGCTTCATCAGCACCCGCTTCGTCGGCGGTTTGATCTCCAACATCGGCACGCCATGATCCCGGCACCGCGGCGCAGGGTGCGCCATGTCCTCCACGATCCGCTCGCACGAGTCGTACGGGCAGCACCAGTCGGGGCCGTAGCGGCGAGCCTTGTACTCGGCGCGAGCCCTGGCGATGTCGTCCTCGCGACTCATCGCGGCACCATCCTCAGGTTATGGTCCGGGCACATACCGGGCGTTAGGCCGCGTCCGAAGTTCGGGCACCGGTACTGCGGGCACATCCACGCTGTCGCCCACACAAGGTGGCCGCGTCGGTCGAGCTCGAACAGCCGCTCAGCCCGGTCGCGCGCCACGGAAGGGTCAACCGGCTCGAGCCGCCGGCTATCTCCACGCTCCCACTCATGCATCGGAGTCCCCTTCCGTGAGGTCGATGACGAACTGCGGGTTTGAGGGGTGCGCCCACTTCTGGCCCATCAGGCCGAGCGCTTCGGACAGCACCTCGGCGCGGTCCTGGCGGCGTTCCTCTTCACGGGCAAGCGCAGCCAACCGCAAGGCGATGGTGTGTTCGTTCTCGCATTCGGCGACCCCGGCGGATTTGCCGACGATGTACGACACCGCCGACGCGATGCCGATGAGGAACAAGGCGATCAACGTCGCACTCATAGCCCCATCTCCGCGGCCGCAGCGGCGTACGACGCCATGTGTGGGGTATGCCACGCCTTCAACCATGCGGTCCAAGGGGTGCCGCCTGGCTTGCCCCGTTCGACGGACTGGTTCCACAGTTCGACGGCCGAGCGCGCGCCGCCTTCGAGGGTGGACGCCCGGTTGATGTCGCGCGTCGTGCCCTTCCCGGTCTGGCTTTTCAGCGTGCGGATTTGGAACACCGAAACGGACGGGCCCCAGTCACCGGTCTGGATCTCCACGTCGCCGATGGCGGTGATCTTGCGCCCGGATTCGCCTTCGGTGATCGCGGCGAGCGTGATGAGCTGGTCGCCGCGCGCCCCGGCCTTCCAAAGGGCGGCGAGGATCGCACGCTTCGATGCGATGTTCGGTGCGTCTCGTTCGGCGAGGTACTTGTCGACGTTCACGACGTGTACTGCGGGGGCGAGCGTCGCGCGCTGCACCTCGTTGGTCGGGCACGACGTCGCGATCTGGTCGTTTACCTCGATGGCGTTCAGATTCTGGATCTGGGGATTAAGGCGCGCGACCACGTCGAGCGTGATGCCCGCCTGGCCTGAAATCCGCCAAACTGTGTCGCCGCGCACCACCGTGTGGAAGATGCACCCAGGCGGCGCGAGCCGGGGGGCGTCCGGTGCGGCGTCTGCCATCGTGGCGACACCGAGGACGAACGCCCCGACGGCCGCGGTGGCGATCCGCTTCTTCGTGCGTGGGCGCGCAGGGTCGGCCCAGACGACAAAGTCAGCCGTAGGGATGTTCGGGTCGCGCAGCAGCGCGCGACTATGGTCGGACGAAATCGGCATGTGGCTCACTCCACTGTCGGTTAGGTCGGGGGGCGAGCTCGTAACTCAAACCCCGGCCGCTTCTCGGTTGTCCTGCACCTATCGGCGCGCGCTGCGCGAACCTTGAGAAGTTCCTTTCACAACAAACGAACATGCGCCCGGACGCGCAGACGCCGCCCGCCCCGGGTTAGAGGACGGGCGGCGTTACGGCACAACACCGCGGGGGGACGGTGCGTGCTATCCGCTGGAGGGGGGTCAGCGGAGAACTTAGGTGGTCGCCCACTTCGCTTTCAGGGCGGCGATGTACGTGTCCCGTGGCCCTGTCCCAGGGTCAGGGCAACACAACACTTCGCAGATGATGCCCCGCCACGACGACGCCGCAGACCCGAGGATGATCTGCCCGAAGTTGGTGATACCGGCGTTCCCAGCTGCGATCTGGTTGCCGTCCAGGCGCAGGTATGAGGACGCACCGGCGGCTTTGGTGCAGAACACGTGCGGTAACGCGTCGTCGGTTACCGCCGAGTTGATCTCCGACCCGGCGTAGAACCGCCACGTCCCCGTCAACGTGTAGACGTAGGTGCCAATACCGAACAGGTTGCACTGGGTGGTCACCGAGTTGTCGAACTGCGCGACGGCGAACGTCATGTACGGCTGCGTGGTGATCGTGCCCGGCGTGACCGAGAGTTGATGACCGGACCCGAACGTGGCGACGTTCAACCCGTTCAACCCCGCAGCCGTATACGTAGGCCGCGAGCCGCCAGAGCCGATCAGGTGCCGGGCGTTGCCGGACTTGTCGTTCACCTGGGTGATCAACCCGCCCGACGTCGTGACCGTCGCAGCGTCCGACAGGTCGTACCAAAAGTATGGGCTGAGGGTCAGGGGACTGAACCCCGAGTTGACCGACGCGACGCAATGCGATCCGAGGCCCATCACGAAGTCGCTAGGTCGCCAAAAAGACGCCAAGTGTTCGCCGAGATCTTTTGGACGCCGAGGCTCGAGTACTGCGCCCGGGCTTTCGCGGTGAGTCCGCCTGTTCGGAGCGTCGCCCCGGAACCGGCGGCGACGGTGACCTGACCGGCGCCGAGCTGCAACAGGTCCACGTACGTGCCGATAGCGATGGTCGCGTCCGAGTCTTGCGGCAACGTCAACGTGATCGCCGACCCGTTCGACAACGTGACGAGTTTCCCGGCGTCGCCGGCGACAAGCGTGTACGTGGTACCGGTTTGCGCGTTGACTTCCTGCGTTTGTTTGAACACCTCACCGGCGAGCACCGCAGCGGTTTCGGCGCCGGTCATCGCTGCGAGATCCCCGGATGCTTTGCGGCCGACGACCGAAGACGCTGCGGGCGTGAGAACCGCTGCAGTTCCGGAACCGGTGAAGTACGGGACGGCGTTCGCTGCGGACGTCAACCCGGCCAAAGCAGCGAGCTCGACGTCGTACCCTTGAACGTCTGTGCCGATCGCGAGTCCGAGAGTGGTGCGCGCCGCGGCGGCGGTCGTGTCGTCGAGGACCGTTTTCATGAACGCGGAAACGGCGACCGTCGAGTACAACAGCGACGTCCACGCCGTGACACCGTCGCCGACTTTGATGTAACCGGTGTCCGTTTCGACACCCACTTCGCGTGCGTGGAGCGTCGGGTTTTCCGACGTCCACTCTGCGGCGGTGCCGCCACGTAGCAAGATCCTTGTGGTCATGCCGTCCCTTCCTTAGAACTGTGCGTAGATGAGGTCGGCCATGATCTGCGCGCCGGCGCCGTTGAGGTGAAGGGCGTCTTGCCAATACGCCGGGTCGGGCGCGGAACCGGGGTTCAGGTTCGGTTGCGCCCCGAAGTCGATGAGCCGGTCAACGCCTGCGTCGGTTATGACGCCGTTAGCGGTGACGCCGCGCAGCATCTGGTTCAGCGCCTGAATAGCTGTTGACGCGCCGGCGGTCGACGAGTCGATGAGGGTGCACGCCCACACTTCCCAACCGGCGGCGACACGTGCCTGCAACAGGGACACGATCGACGAATAGATCGTCGCGGTTGCCGTGCCGTCGGTGATGTCGTTCCGGCCGATGAGCAACACGAGAACGTTCCGGGTGCACGACGGGTCGTAGTGCGCGTCCGTTTTCGCGCCGTGGGTGACGAGGTCCGCGACTTTCAACCCGCCGCGACCTACGTCGGCCATCCGCCAATCAGACGAGAACCCGGCACGGAGGACCCGGTACGGATAGTTGTCGACCGTTATGACACCGGTGCCTTGAGTGATCGAGTCGCCGTCGAACACGAGATTTTTTGTGCGCCTCGTCGGTATCCCGTACCGGCCCGTCGCGTACCCTCGCAGCCCCGTGACGTCGGGGGTGGTCGTGTCGTAGACAAGCACTTCGTAGATGTCGCCGGAGATCGAGAAGTTGCCGTCGGACTGCGCGCCGATCTGATACCCGTCGTACGTCGCGGAGGGGAGCGCGGTAAACGTCGAGGACGTCTCCTCGTTCGATACGACCACCGACGACGCAGACGACGCGACGATCTGGATGCGCGGCAACGAAACGGGACGCATCGCCGGGGTGCCACCCGACGCGTTGACGAGCACGTTCGGCGGTTCGTTCACTGTGCCGGACAGATGCAGCGCCGCCCCGGCGAGCCCGGCGGGACGGATGTAGTAGTGGGTCGTGTTGAACCACGAATCGCGCGAGATGATCACGAACGACCGGGTCCTCGAGTTCCACCCCGATAGGCCTGCGGCCATCATTCGCGGTTTGTTCGTCAGCGACGCGTCGTAGCGGACAACGGGCCTGCCGAGCCAATCCGTGGACTCTGCGGGACCGTACCCGGTCGCGTTGTCGGTCATGTGCGCCGTGCCGACCTGATCGTTCCACTGTGTGATCCGGCCACCTGACGAGGTGACCCCGACCCCGGCTATGTACCGGGAGATCAGGTTCGCGTTTGGGAGCTGACTGAACCTCCCCGGCTGCATGACCATTATCGGCATCAGGCAGCCCGTGTTCCTAGCAGCCACACCTTCAACCCGGCGGCGTTCGTGCCGGCGACGTCCACGTCGATCGTGATCTGCGCATCATCTGCGAGGGACGCGTCGGAGATCACGGCGGCGGTCGCCGCTGTCGTCGATGTGAGTTCGGTCGCGTCGATCGTGAGTTTCGTCGACAGGATCGACGTACCTGCGCCGGCGCCTTCGTTGATGTCAACCGTTGGGGTACCTGACGACGAAGCGGTCGTTAGCGACGCCCGTACTGCGGTGACCGTCATGGCGAACGGCATCCGGAACGTGACCTTCGCTGTCCCGACGGTGATCGCAGTCGTTTCGTCGCCGACCGCTATGCACAGTTCCGCAGGGAGCGTTGTCGCTGTGGCAAGTGTGCTGAGGCCGAGCGTGGTGCGTGCCGCCGCTGCGGTGGTGTCGTCCAGCAGCGACGCGGTGAACGCCGTGTACGTCGGGGTGGAGTAGGCGAGCGACGTCCATGCAGTGACGCCGTCGCCGACTTTCAGTTTCCCGGTGTCGCGTTCCGCTCCGAGCTCACGCGCAGCGAGGATCGGGTTAGCGGAAGTCCACTCGGCTGCGGTGCCGCCACGGACAAGGATGCGTGCGGTCACGGGGTGCCTCCATCGACGATGCCTGAACCGATGCCTTCGCCGACCCCGGCGGGTACGCCGCCGTCGACCACGTCCGATTCGGTAAGTGTCTGAACGATCAGGATCCGGATCACGGGGTGCCCCCATCGAGTGTTTGGTCGGGTTCCACATCGGGGGTGCCGCCGTCGATCACGTCGACTGCGTTCGCCAATATTTGGGTGATCGTCAGGTCGTAACCCTCGAAGCACACGGCGCCCGACGCCGAACTACGCCACGTCGGCTTGTGGCCCTTGTGGATGTACAGCGCACCGCCGATCAGCGGAGGTTTCGCGCCGGCCGATGTCGACACGACAACCGTCCATGTGAAGGTCCCTTCGCCGATCGCTGCGACGGACGCCTGCGGGAGCGTCAGGGTGACGATCGTGTCGTCCACGTCGACCGTCCACGCCGCCCCGGCCGCGACACCTGCGAGGTCGGACACGACCGCTGTGACGGTCGCGCCTGCGAAGTACGTCGAGGGGAACCCTTCGACCCGTATCGCTTCGCCGTCAAGCAACGGGTTTGCCCACACGTCGATCTTCGTTGGTCTGCCATCGACCTTTGTCGCCATCAGGTCCCCTTCGTGGGTTTGAAGTCGCGGTCGACTTTCGTGCGGAGCGACCGCACGTCCCGGTGCACCGCCGCTACTGCGGCCATCAGATCCGTGTGCCGTTTCGTGGCGACCAGTTCGTACAGGCGCGCTGTTTCGGCGGCGCGCGCTTGTTCCGCTTCGATCGCCGCTAACCGTTTCCGGCGCGACATCTACTGGGTCTTGGTGGTGGTGTTCGCCCGGGCGAGGCTGAGGCCGAGCACAGCGGGCAGCGCAGCGATCCACAACGCCGCCTTGTCGGACGACGTCGCCCCGTAGATCACAGCGATCGGCTGCAACGCCAACGCCACGTTGTACAGGTACGCCCGGAACGGCTCCGATGGCATCTTCATGGTGTGTCTCCTTGGTGTCGTGCTGCGTCTTCGGCGACCGTCGCCGCGATGCGTTGTGCTTGCTCGACCGCGACGAGCCGGGCGGAGATGTCCATCAGCTTCCGGGTGTTCTCCTGGTGGCGGGTCGTGCCGAGCCGGTCGTGTTCGGCGACCTTGTCCCCGATCGCTGCGGCGACCGTGTTGTGGTCCGCTTGCGCCTGCTCGATCGACCCGACGCGTTCATGCATCGGCCTGGTCGTCCCGTTCGGGCCGAGGTGGTACTTGACGAGGTGCCCGGTGGTTGAGTTGTCGACCGCGTGGGAGAACAGGCGTTCCAGCCGGTCCCATGTCTGCGCGCCCCACGCCCGGATCGACTTGATCGCTTTGTGCACCAGGTACCCGGCGGCGATCACCGCAGAGACGCCCGTGGCGCCCACGACGATGTCGGCCCCGGAGAGCCCCATCATTTGGCCTGGCCTGGGGTGACGCGTCTACGTTGCTGCATGTGTCGTGCACTCCTGTGAGGTGTACGGCTCAGAGCGGGGCCTGTTCCTAGGCGGGCCTCGCTCACTCCAGAACTGGTCAGGTCACCGCGAGGAAGTCGGCGTCCGTCCACTGCCGCACATCACCGCTGGGCAGTGGGCCGAGCAGCGTCACGTTCCGCAGATCCTCGACCGCTAACCCGAGCTCGGTCACGCCACGAGACGCGAACGCTTCGACTTGATGCCCGGTCGGGAGCCACGTCGCGTACAACGCTGCGAGCGTCCCGTCGGGCAGCGGCGCCATCGGTGCGATGAACTTCGCTGCGCTACCGGCAGGGGTCAGGATTCGCCATTGCATGTCGGGCTCCTCAGGTTCAGGCGGTGGTTCGACCCACGCAGGATCGCCTTCGACGTGCCAATCCTCGTGGTTGCCGTCCTTGTCGTAGACCGGGAAGTGCAACCCACGCGTCGCCGCCTCTTCGTGGACCTCGGGCCACTCCAGTCCGTCGAACAACTTGAGGTCAGCCGCTAGGCCTTTCTCGTGCTTCGACGTGCCGGGCACTGCGGCGTAGTTCCCTTCGCCCGCGACCCACGCGTCGTACAAGCGTTGCTGTTCGCCGCGCGACCGCCTGCCCGACAGGATCATCAGGCGTCCGTCGAAATGCTCGAGCAAGCCCAGCAACCGGCCGGCGAGCGGTTCCTGAAGGTCCGGGTCCGCACCAGGCAAGCAGTAGTCCGCGAGGGTCATGACCCGGGGACCGTCGCATAGGGACCCATGTCCTCGACCACGAACTCGGCCTGCTGCGTCGAAGACAACACCGTGTCGGTCGTGCCCGCTGTCGTGGAGAGTCGGCCCTTGTAGGTGACCGAACCCGACGACGGGGTGACGAACGCGAAGATGTTGTGTGTGAACGCCGACGCCGCCGTCAGCGACACCGTGCTCTTATTCTGCAACGTGTTCGCCGAGTTCGTGATCTTCGCTTCGTTCGCGCCGGTCGACGTGTTCTGCAACACCCGGACCTGCAACGTGATCCGGTAGATCCGGCCCGTCACCGCCGTCCACGTCACCGATAGGCCGGTCAGATCCGTCTCCGACGAGATACTGGTCTGCGACGTAGACGAAGCGTTACGGCCGATGTACCCCCACGGCTGGTTCCACCGTGGTTTCCACGTCGTCGTCGCCCCGTAGTACATGAGCTCGGAGCCGGTGTCGGTTTCGTAGATCACCTGACCTTGGAACGGCGAACCCGGCCGGGTTGCTGCGGTGCAGATGTACGGGCCGCGCAGGTGAAGGTACTCGTCGTTGTCGTTGATCTGGTCGCCCCACGTCGCCGGCGGAGCGGTGCCCGTCGTCGGATTGTGAAGCGTGCTGAGCGTTACGTAGGCCACTAGTTCCCTCTCATCGCCAGAAGCCGTTCCCGAAGGACTGCGCGCTGGTTCCGCCGAACGTGAAGTAGTCGTCGATGTACGGGTCGACGGGTGAGCCGTTGAACTCGACCGTCCACGTCGAGGGCGTGATCGTGTCGTGGATGCGTTCGAGGTGCTGGTCCATGACGATCTGCGACCCGACGTTGATCGGTGTGCATTCGAGCGTCACACGGTGCCCGATCTCGAGCCCGAAGATGTCCGCCCAATCAGCGCCGTCGAGTTCCGGTTGCAGCGACCAACCCTCAGCACGGACGAGCGGGTCCTTGTAGCGGAACACGAGGTACTCGGCGAGCTGGCGGGCGTTGCGGTCGTGCTGCAACACCAACCCCGAAAGCGATTTCTCGGACGGGCCGTACGTCGTCCTCGACGCGGTCGCTACCGCTGTCTGTGGTTCGCCGCCGTCGCGCGTCGCGGTGGCGGTGTTGATGATCCAGCGGTCGTCGAGGACGAAGTTCAGCCCGGCGTGCAGGCCGTCGCCTGCGCCGTCATCGGAGAACGTGAACTGGCTGGTCGTCTCCGTTGCTTCGGTGAAGTACCGGCCGCGTTCGTGGAACGTCAACGTCCCGTCAGCGGCGATGAACAACCGCCCCTGCTCGGACTCTGCGACCGAGCGCATGTAGTCCCATGCGTTGCGGCCTTCGATCTGCGCCGGGCCGACACTGAACTCGCCGTTGTCGATCGACCGCAACCCGGCAGGCCACCCGACCAGATCCAACACACGGGTGATCCGGTCACCGGTCGAGTCCCCATCCCAAGGTGCCGTCCCTGCGATGTAGTGCTCAGAGATTTGGGCATCGGTCAGGACGACGTCCCACAGTGAAACCTCGTCCTGGCGGCCGACCCATTCGGGGTCGGTTGACCCGCCGCCGATGTATGGGTTCGGGAAGTCCTGCGCCACGACGCCACCGAACGCTCTCGCGCGCACCGGAGCGTATGCGCCATCAACAATCAGGCTTGGGTTCACCCCGGCGTCGATCGTCAGGACCACATGGTGCGGAGCGCCATCGTTGATGTTCGCCGACCAGGACGTCGAGGTGTTGCCGGTTCCGACGGTGTTGAGGATCACGAACTGGTCGGTAGCCGAGTCACCGCCAAGAGCCAGGTAGAACTCTTCGCCGCCGGCGTTCTGATATTGCACATACAGGAACTTGCGGGAGCCGAACGGCTCGAGCGGCTTGTTCGTGTCAGTTTGCAGCCACATCTCGACCGACACCGGGAACGTGTCAACCCGGGCAGTGACCGGCAGGACCACCACGCCCCGGTCGTTCGCAATGGACCCCATCGAACCGTCAGCGGAGAACGGCAACACCGACGGGGACCCACGCTTGAGCACACCGGCATACGTGCCGTCGAGCGCGTTGCCTGACGAGTCCACCGCCACGTTCCCGGTGGTCGCGCCGAGCCGCCAATACCCGACCGGGCCGTCGGCGATGATCGACGTCGCATACTCCGAGGTAGGGATCGGGGTGGCGGTGAGGATCTTCGATGCGTCGGTGGCGGTGATGCGGACGGTTGCCATCCCGCGGGCGTTCTGCAACGGCCACCCGTCAACGAACCCGTAGAACCGGACATAGTCCGTGACACCGACCGTGGCGACGACCCGCATCGGCACCCGAGGCAACAAGTCCCCGTAGTACGGGCCTGCGGCGTTCGACGGGTCCAAGATCCGGTTCGAGTCCTTGAACACCACCGAACACTTCCCGGCAGGGAAATCGTCGAACTCCGAGCTCCGGCCGCGTTCGATCTCGATCGACTCGACCGTCAACCCGTCATCATCAGCAGCGGTCCACGAAGGGGTCGCGAACGGCGCGTAGCCGAACGCGAACTCGACGACAACCGTCGGCGTGTACGCGCTCACACGGTGATCCCGTCAGCCTTGGCGCGCTTGAGGATCGACACGAGTTCGCGTTCGGTGCCGATCATCGAACCCTGCACAATGATCGTGATCCCACCAGCGGAGCCGCCGCGCGACACACGCTCGCCGTCTTGGAGCCACGCCATGCCCGACGTGCCAGGACCGTTCGGGGAACGGAACGTGCCACCCGAATGCAACGTCGGGATGTCCGGCACGCCGAGCGTGAACCCGTCGTAGCCGACCGGGCCGATAGAGAACCCGGGGATCTTGAACTCGATCCGGTTCCAGCCGCGGATGATGGTGTTCATCGCCGCCTTGAACGCGTCGGTGATCCCGTCCCACATCCCGCGCGCCGCCTCACGGATGTTCTCGGGTATGCCACGGATGAACGCGACGATCTCCTCGAACTTCGTTTTGACTCCGATGACGATCTCGCCGATCTTCTCGAGCGCCGGGCCGAGGTGTTCAGAAAACCAGCCGATGACCTTGAAGATCGCCGGGATCAGATCGCCAAGGATGAACGTGACTAGCTTCCCGACCGCCGGCAGGACGTACTTCAAGATCCACTCGCCGACCTGCGCCAGAACAGGCAATATCTTGTCGCGCAACGTCGGAAGGATGTTCTCCTCAAACGACGCCCACAGCTTCATGATCGCCGGGAGCAGGTTCTCTTCGACCCACCCCGCCAGGTCCTTCAACGCCGGTACGACCTGCTCACGGATGAACCCTGCGATCGCCTGCAAGATCGGGGGGATGTGTTCACCGGCCCACGCCGAGAACCGCTCGAGCGCCGGTAGCACGTTGGCCGTGACGAACTCGGCGAACTGCGCGAGAACCGGGAGAACCTTCGCGCCGATCGACTCTTTGAACTCGGCGAACTGGGCCGAAGCGATCTTCATCTTCCCGGCGGTCGTCTCCGCTGCCAGCGCTGTCTGTCCGCCGAACGTCTTGTTCAAAGCAGCGAACGCTTCCTCGGCTGTGCCGCCCTCTTTGATGAGGTTCGCCATCTGCGGGTCGAGCGCCCGCAGGCCCTTCATGTTCCCGGCGTACGCCTTCGACAACGCCTCGGTGACCGACGTCAGGTCCTTACCGGTGCCCGCCGAAACGTCCATGGCGATCGCCATGAGTTCTTGTGACTTCTCGATCGACCCGGTGCCACGGGCGAGGACATCGAACGCCGGGCGGAGGTCGTCGTCCATGACGCCGGTCGCCTTGGTGATCGACGAGATGTAGTCCTCGACCGCTGCGATCTGGTCCTCAGTGCCCAACGTGACGTTCTTGAGGGTCTTTGCCAGCGAAGCAGACGCGGCTTCGTCCTCCGCTGCACCTTTGGCGAGATCAAGCAGCGCCTTGCCGCCGACGAGTCCGAGACCGCCGAGCGCAGCGGCGCCGATCGCTGCGGTCTTGCCGATCTTCGAACCCCACCCTTCGAGCTTCGAACTGGACTCGTCAAGCGCGCCCGACAAACCCTTCGAATCGCCGAGGATCTCGACGACAAGCTTCCGGGTGCCTGCCATCGTCACCTACTTCCGGTTCAGTTCATGGAGCGCGTTGAGGTACTCGTCGAGCAGGAACGGGGGCATGTTCGGCGGGTCATCCCACCGGATACCGAAATGGAAGGACAGCGCTGGCATCGACGGTGCGAGCCAGCGCATCAGGCTTCCGGGGAGTCGTCCTCTTTGCCGTCTGGGTCCACGAAGTCGAGTTCGGTGTCGTAGCCGATCTCGTCGGCTATCTCGTCGTACGAGACTTTCGGGTCGCCGTTCAACCTGCGCGACAACCACACCAACGCGGCGACGAGGTCGATGTCGGGCGACTTGCGAAGGTTGTCGACGAGCTCGCGTGGCGACATGCCACACGCCCGACGGCACTCGCCGGCGAGCCGAGCCGAGATCGCGTCGAACGCCAGCGGGTAACGCACCCCGCCGACGACCACGACGATCTCCTTCGCCCCTCCTTCACCCGCAGGTTTCGTGCCTGGTCTTGCTGCCTTCGCCATGCTTGTGACCCCTCAGTCTGGGAATGCTTTGCTTGTGATCTTCTCGATCGCGTCGCCGTACATCTCGACGATCTTCTCGGTCTCCGCACGGATGCTCGGGTACAGGAAGTACCCGGCGCCGGTGTCGTTGCCGCTCCACGCTTTGAACTGGTTGTAACCACGGAAGGTGCGGCCGGCAACGGAGCGGCGGACGATGTCCTGCCCGGCGCCGAACTCTGCACCCGCAGCGAACGGCGCCTGCGCGCCACCGAAACTCACCTCGGCCGCGCGCTGCGCCCGGCGGGCTTTCAACGTCGAAGCCGCCCGCTGCTCCATCCGAGTCGACGCACGCGCTCGAGCGACCCGGACAACGAGTTCGGCGACGTCAGCGTTCGCTTCCTTCAACTCGTCGATCAACCCGGCGTCGTCGAGCTTCCGCAGTTCCTTACGGAACCCGTCGAGTCCATCAACCCGGATCGAATCGCCGGACTTCAGGCTCCGAGCCACTACGAGGCCGTGTACACCGCGGAGAACGCCGTCGAATCAGCGCCACCACCCGCAGTCGCGAGAGCGGTGAACGGGACCGCCTGCTCCACGACCCCGGTGCCGCCGACGTTCGGTGTCTCACCGTCGATGCGGGCGTTCATCGTGATCACCAACTGCTGCGTGCCGGACACGAACGTAGCGACGATCGCCGCCTCGGTGTGGAGCTTGTACAGGTTGTACAGGGTGAGGTCGGTGAACTCGGCTTGGATCGAACCAGTGATCGACATCAGCGACGTCTGGAGTTGTTCCTTCGAGAACAACGACCCCAGGAACCGGCGTTCCTCGAGCCCGTTGTCGCCGGTGATGGTCAACTGCTTCGCCGAGACCGCGGTACCTGCAACGGTGACTGTCGCGCCGGAGAACTTGAACGCCTTCAACCCTGCCGTGTACGACGCCGAAGCCAACGCGATGCCGGTCGTCTCGTCGGCCACGGAGCCCATGAACGTGATGCCGAGCTGCGCGATCTCCCCAGCAGCGCACGCGATCTCCCACGAAGCGACCTTGCACCCCGGATAGGTGAAAGGTCGGACGGTTCCATCGACGCCCGGTCGGCCGATCTGCACCGTCAGGCTGTTCCCTGCGAGGTCTCCGGGCGTGTACGTCCACGGACCCGAACCGGTCTCGGTGCCCCACATTGCCTTGAACAGTGGCCGTGGGCCGAGCGTCGGGAGCTCGAGTTGAACGTCGCCCTCGACGGTGACCATGCCGGAGTTCTGCTGCTCCGACACCATCACCTGACGGCCGGCGCGAATGCCCGCCGATTCGGTGAACGCCTCGGTTCGTTGGATCGACTCCGAGACGAGCGGCAGGAACGTCGTCACGGTGACGGCGGTGCCGACCGTGGTCTCGGCCGCGCACCCGAACTGGGCTGCGATTCCTGAACGTGCGGCCATTGAGGCTCCTTGGGGTAACGCGAAACGACCGCCCTTTCGAGGCGGTCGCTGTTTGGGGGGAATACCGTTAGGGCCATGAGACGAGCCCTGTTGCTTCTGGTTGTGTTGGCTGCGTGTTCCGAGAAGGAACCGACACGGCCACAGATGGCGCCTGCTACCGCCGAGCAGATCGATGGGCATCCGACGTTGTGGCGGACATCGGACGGGACGATCTACGGGCCATGCACTGATGTGCGCCCGTACATTGCGACGATCACCCCGGAACCCGGGTTTGCGTGTAGCTAACCCTCGACCTCAGGTTCAGGGTCTTCGTGCTTCTGGCGGGGCGGGCGGGCGAACGTGGGCTGTTCGAGCAGTGACCGTGCGAGGTCGCCGTCCACGTCGACCACTTCGCCGTTCGGGAACACGATCCCGTCGCCGACCACGACCGCGGCTTCGTCACCGACGTACATGATCTTCATGTGTTCACCACTCTCGTGTGAGCCGCTATGCGGACCGTGCAATACCCTTCGGCGCCGTTGTCCGTGAACCACGCATACGGGCCGTCGACCGAATCCAAAAGGACGTCGAAGACGTAGAACTCTTCAGACAGCACGTCGAGCGCTGCGTTGAGGGACACGGCCCGGTTGAGTGCGTCGCCCATCGCTGCGACTTCGTCTTCGATGTGTGCGAGGTCGGCCCGGTCGGGTTCGAGTGCGTAACACATGAACTCGATCGTGAACCGGTCCTCGTGTGGCATCTCGGCGCGCGCCATGGTCGTGTACTCGGCGGTCCCGGTGAGTTCCCCGGCGAAGATGTGCCGGTCCTTCAAATCGCGGCCGGGGTCGTTCGGGGAGACGGTGACTTTCGAGTCGGTGTACTGGTCGGCTTGTTCGCAGATCGCCCGCTTCACCGCGAGGCGGGTCGCTACCGGGTCGGTTGCCATTAGCCGATCCCGGCACGTTCGAACCGGTACCGCTGGACGAGCAGGTCGACGTCGGGGTCTGCGGTGTACCAGCCGTTCCGGCCCGGTTGCGCCAGCGAGTACGAGCCGCCGTTGTCGATCGAGAACGACGTCGCCCGCTCAGGGATGCCGGTAGAGGCACGGCCGAGCAGCCAGCGTGTGCGGCGCAGGATCGCCGGCATGAGATCCGGGGGGGGTTGGTTCCACCCGTATTCGTATTCGACGACCAGTTCGGCGCACGGCCAATCGACACCGTCGACGCGCGTCACGACCCCCGACTCGGAGTAGTGCAACTCTGCGAGGTCCGACACCGAGAACGCCTCCGACGACGTGGCCGTGTAGTACGCGGTCACGGATCGGATGCTGCGGATGTCGGGGTTCGGGAGGATCAGATGGCAACGGCCGTGCGACTTGACCCGGACCCGGCGGTACCGGGGGACGAACGCCCGGTTGCACATCTGCTCCGACTCGAGTTCCCATTCGACCTGGGTGCGTTTCGCCAACAGTTGCGCCGACGTGTACTCGGAGAACTTGGGGTCTTCGCCGATCGCGTAGTTCCGTGAGAAGTAGAACCCGCCGACGACCTCGTAGTACGTCGTCCACGTCGTCGCGTCAGCGTCGGTCCACACCGCGGTCAACCAGTCGAGTTGCGTGTTGTTCGCCGCCGACAACGTGTACGACAGTTCGTTCGTGGTGGAGGTCTCGGTGGTCGCTGCACCGGTGGCGATCACTTCGCCGTCGGCACGGGTGACCGTCACGGTTGTCGCGCCGGGGTTCGCCGGTTCGCCGTCGGAGCCGCGCTTGTACGACGTCAACGGGGCAGCCGTGCCGACAAGGATTCGGGGTGCGTTGGGGAGTTGTTCGAGCGTCATGCCTGCCAGCTCCCGTTGCCCCACGCACCGAACCGGTACGACGTCGTCACTTGCTTCGTGTCAACGAACCGTGCTCCCTTGTCCAAGAGCCGCCGCCAGTTCGCCAAGTCGTTCCACTGTGTGCCCCACCCGTCGGGCCGGCACCACTCACCGAACACCGACTTGCGTACGACGACCATCGACGGAGACCCGATCCAGTTCGTCCACATCAGGTCGTGGAAGTTGTCGTGCCACGGCTCGATGTTGGTACGGCCGACGAGCTCGAACCGGGACACCACCACGTCGGCGTCGTCGAAGTGTTTCTCGCACACCGCGAGATGGTCGGGCCACCACAGGTCGTCGTCGTGGAGGAACGCCAGCCACTCACACGAGGTGGAGCGGATCAGCCGGTTCATGTTGTCGACCTCGCCGAGACGGGAGAAGTCGGCGCCGATCACCAGATCGTCGGGTGGGCGGGTCTGGTCCCACACCGACTGGATCGCTTCGAACAGCAACGGTTGCCGTTCCTTGGTCGGGAGGCTCGACACCACAGCCGCTACAGACGGCATGGTTGCGTCTCCCTCGTGCTGTACTGCAACCACCACGCCTCAAGATCCTGATCGCTTAGGGCAGCCAACTGGCGCCAATGCGACCCGAACGACGCAGGCATGGTGGTGTGGTTGTACGCCTCGACCCCGTTACGGACCTTGCGGCGGACCTGCTCGAGCGACCGGTATTGGAAGTGGCACACCTCGAGAACGTCATGGAGGATGCGGTGCCCTGCGCCGGTGACGCCGTGGTTGCCCATCTCGATCACCGCTCCGGGCTTCCACCGGAACGCCACTTTCGGGAACGGCTCCGGGCCGATGTGGCCGGCGCCGATGTGGACATGCGGCCGAGCGTGCGCCTGGTCGAAGTCCGGGTACTTGTCAAGCTCGTCGACGCCGTGCCAATGCTCGTCGGCGTCAAACGGGATCACCCATTCGCCTTCGGTAGCGAAGATCGAAGCGAGTCGGGTCATTTTCGCTGACTGGTTGTACGCCGGGTCATGGTCTTGGATGAGCGTCACCGGTAGCCCGGCGAGCCGGTCACGTGTCCCGTCCACCGAACGGTTGTCGGACACGACGACCCGCGCGCCTTGCAGCAGCAGGATCTCGACCGTTTCCCGGATCACGTCCGCCTCGTCGCGGACCATCGAGACGGCGATCATGCCCGCACCAGGAACCGGAGATCGGCCCACGTCCACACTTCGTCGAACCCTTCGTCGGCGGCGCGGTCACCTGCACGTTTGATACCGGGGATGAACTGGTCGTGGAACACGAGGTACCCGCCTGGCATGACGTGCGGCGCCCACAGTTCGTAGTCGGCCATGACGCCCTGCCCGTCGTGTGCGCCGTCGATGAACAAGAACCCGATCGGGGTGTTCCAGTGCTGGCCGACGATGTGTGACGACCCGGCGATCGGGATCACGTGCCCCTCGAGGCCTGCGGCTCGGATGGTGCGCCGGAAGTGCGGGAGCGTGTCGAACACCCCGTCCAACCCGACCATGTCGGGGTCGTGGCAGTTCTGGCCTGGGGCCATCTCCGGCGAGCCGCGATGCCAGTCCACCGAGAACAACACCGTGTCGACGTCGCGCGCTGCCGCTCCGATGTAGCAGGCCGACTTGCCGCAGTAGCCGCCGATCTCCACGAACGGCCCATCGCACTGTCCCGCCCGGGCGTAGAGATGTTCGCCTTCGCCGGGGTTCAACCATCCCTTCGCAGCTTCGCCTACTTCGAACATGGGACCCGCTCGCCTGGGGCGACGTCGCGCGACACGTTCGCCCCCATACAGACAAAGGCACCGGCCCCGATCTTGATGCCGCCGTGTGCGATCTTCGCGCCGGCGCCGATGAACGCACCTTCGCCGACTTCGACTTCGCCGCACAGGATCGCCCCCGTCGCGATCGTGGAGAACGCCCCGATGCGGCAACCGTGGCTGACGATCGCACCGGACAGGATGTGCACGTGATCGGCGAACTCGACGTCGATCCCGATGACAGCAGACGGTGCGACGTACACGCCACGGACTTTGCGGCCGACCTTCTCGACGAGCCCACGCCGGATGTCGGGCCACAACGGTCCCGCTATCCACTGCGAGTACAGGTCGGCGCCGATGTGGCAGGGCTCGTATCCCGGGAGATGGTCGTCGTACAACCAGCGGATGTTCAGGTCTGCTGCGATCTGGCGTCCGTGCGGCCCTGCCCCCAGGACCGCTTTCATAGCCGCCACCCCTCACCGCGAACACTTCCTACGTGTTCGACCCGGGGCGGGTCCTGGCGGTGCCCGTAGAAGGCGAACCGGTAACCGGCCATCAGGCACCGTTGTGTCATTCCTGCTTCGTTCGAATCAGGCCACCCGAGTTGCAGGATCTTCTTCGGGATCAGCGTCGGGTTCAGCGAGAAGATCCGTTCGTGTTCCACCCACAACAGTTCGCCGTCGGAGTGCTGGGTGTAGTCCCCGGGGTGGCGTTCGATGATCCCGCCGGCGGCGCGTTCCTCGATCGACCAAGGCTGCCGCTTCAAGACGACCTGTGCGAGGTGCGGTTGCGTCTCGAGTATCCGTTGCATGCCCTTGAGTGGGAGGCGGTGGAACCGGAAGTCCTCTTCGATGTGGAGCAGGTAGTCGAAGTCGTTGTCGAGCGCCCACGACCACGCCTCACGCACCGCACCCGCCATACCGAGACGGTGGGCTCGGTCGTCGACCGTGTACGTCGGCACGCCGGACGCTGCGTTCATTTCCTGGAACGACGCCACACAATCCGCCAGGTACAGGTCAGCCCGGTCCGAGATGAACACGGCGCCGATCATCGGTTCGCCCTCAACCGACGCTCCCACAGTTTCCGGTCGGAGTCCGTGGAACGCTTCCCACGCTCATACGTCGCGTCGTTCGGAGCCTTACCCCACAGTGGGTGGAGGTGTTCGACGACGGCTCCGAGCGCGAAACCGAACTGGCCGCGCTGCTTCGCTACCGTCGTCCACTCGTTGTCGACGTACCAGTGCCCGTAGCCCTCATGGCACATGGTCCCTGGGCCGTCCCACGAGCCGCCCTGCTCCATGATGTAGGAGCGGCGCACCAACGGGTGCGTAGCGTGCTCACCGGCCCGCACGGCGGCGTTTCCGAGGTCGTCCGTACCGACCACCGACACGCCTTCGGTTTTCATGACGTTCAGTGCTTGGTCGTACCAGCCGGGATGGAAGTGGACGTCGTCACCGACGAAGATCAGATTCGGCTCGTCGGTGCGCAAGACGCCGTCGTTGGACTTCTGAGCGAACGTGAACCCACGCTCCGAGATCAGGACCTGCGCGCCGGCTTCTTTCCACGCGATCTGCGTGTCGTGATCCGGCGCATCACACACCGCGTACACGGTCGCGAGGCCGGTCGTCGCTCGAAGCGAACGCATGAACCGTGCCGCAGCTTCCGGGCGTTCCATGACGGGGACGATCACCGCTACCGGTTCGTCCGCCGGCGGCGCCAGATACGCCTGCCAGTAGTCCTCTTCCGACAACCACAGGTGCTTCAAGTGGCTGGTCTTCGCTGCGGTGTACACGTGCACCGGGACGTCGGCCTTGATGCAGAACGACAGATCCTCGGACACGAGAGCCCCGGTTGAGTCGTTCGTGACCCGGTCATACCACCGTGGCCCGTGCTCGGCTTTGACCTTCTCGAACACGGAGCGGTGGATCACCACGCACGCCGAGCCGGTCCCGTCGCACGGAACCAATGCGTTCACCGGGTACGTCTTGCGTGACTGCAAGAACCGCTGCCCGAACCCTTCGAACCAGTCGAAGATCGTCGGCTGCGGATAGCACCGGAACCCGCCCATACCGTCCTGTGCGGTGTGCGACTGCATGAAGCACAACCCGCCGACGATCGGACGCTCGTCCTTGTCGGCCACAGACAGGAGCCGGTCGAGGACATCGAACCGGAACCCCATGTCGGTGTCGAGCCAGAACAACCACTCGGCGTCCGACTTCAAGAACCGCTTCACGACCTCGTTCCGGGCCGTCACCAAACCATCGGTGCCGTACCGCTGACCGAGGATCGGGCTCCGTCCGATGTGCGACCGGTTGAACGCAGGGTTCGGGTCGTACTTCTGGCGGTCCCACTCGAGCAACTCGAACAACGACTGATGGAACGACGCTGCGAGCTCGTCGTCGAACACGTACCCGATCGCGACACTCACTTCGCGTCGCCCTTCGGTGCCGGTTTCGAGATCAGGAACTCACGGAACGAACGCCGACGGCGTGCCGCTGGCGGTTCCTGCTCGGGCGCGGCTGACTCACTGGTTTCGTCTTGCATGGTTGCCCCCACGGGTGTGGTCGGGTGTTGCCCCTGCCGCCGCCACACCCGACGGGACGGCGGCAGGGAACAACTCACACGTTGTTGACGAGGCAGAACGCCTGGGGATCGAGGATCCCGAACGCTGCTTCCATCTCGGCGAGGATCACGAACACGTTCCGGACGAAGAAGTCCGAGTGGGCGTCGGTGACGTACAGGTTCACGCCGGACCGTTCCCACAGGATCGCCTGGCGGAAGTCGCCGACGATGGCCTGGTTCTCGGTCGCTGCCGGGGACACGACGACACGGAGGCCCCACAGCATGTTGAGCTGATCGGCCGACATGCGCGGGTCACCGACGAGGTACCGGTTCTCCGAGTCCTTCTTCAGGAGGAACGTGGTCGAGTACCAGTCGTTCGGGTGGACGACGAGCGCGGTCGGTTCGCGGTAGCCGGTCCAACGGACCTTCGCCATCGCGAGGAGGACGGCGTCGATGGCGGAGCCGCCGCCGCCGGTGGTGGCGTCCTGGGTCTGGACGCCGGAGGCGCCGATGATGCCCTGGAAGTTCTCGCCCGAGCCGGACCCGGCGACCATCTGGTCTTCGAGTTCTTCCTCGAGGCCGTAGCGGAGGAAGTTGTCGACGAGGGTGCGGACCTGGCCGGCGTCGTTCATCGCGCGGCGGGTGATCGGGATCCAGTGCGCCAACGTCTTCACGGTGGTCGACACGACCTCGAGCGCCATGCCGGACTCGGCCTTGATCGCCGACGACGTGACGTTCGTGGTCTCAGCGGCCGGGGCGGCCGAGTTGGTCTTGCCGGTGACACGGACGTACTCGATGGTGTCCGACGTGGTCGAACCCTTCGTGACGAGGTCGTACACACGCAGGGGGCGTTCGCCGACGAGGTCGGTGATCGGGAGGTACAGGTCGTTGCGGACCGCTGCACCGGCCGACGTCGCGGAGGCGCCGGTGATCAGCGCCTTCATCGACGGGATGTTGAATGGGTCCGAGCGGAACTGGACGCCGGCGGGGATCTCACCGGTGGAGCTGCGCGGCGCAGCGTTCTTGAACTGGGCGGACTCGGCGAAAATCTCGCCGAGGGTCTTGCCCTGCGGGTTCGCGATGCGACCGTCGGGGGTGCGCTCGACGTCGGCTGCGGACTTGAGGACGGACGGGCCGGCCTCGCTGATGTCCTTCAGGAACGACGACGTGTCGGTCAGCGCAGAGCGAGCTTCGTTCGCGGCCTTGAGGTCGGCGACCATCTGCTTGAGTGCGACGGCGCGCTGTGCGAGTTGCGCGGAGTCTTCGGCGGACGGGCCGCCGTCTTTGGCGTCGAGGCCGTCGGCGAACGCCTGGAGCGCAGCCTTCTCGTGCTCGATGCGGTCACGGAGTTGGGTAGACATTTGGCCCTCCTGGGGCGCGACAACCAGCCCTCGAGGGGCTCGGTCGGTGGGGATGTGGGGGGGGGTTGGTGCTCTACGTGAGAGCGAGTTCGGCCATTGCGAGCGCGTGCGCTGCGAGGCCCCTTGCCACGTCCACTTCGGCCGGAGCTGCGGCGGCGGGTGCGGCGGCGGGCTCGGGGTCTGTGTCTGCGGACTTAGCCGTTCCTTGCGGAGCGGACTTCTCGGCGCAACCTGGGCAAATTGCGCCAAGTTGCACGACGTGATCGAAGATCGACTGGATGCGTTCGGCGTCCTTCGATGAGTGACGCGCGCCGGCCTTCTCATGCGACTTCGCAGCGGTGATCGCTGCCTGGCGGTTGCTGGGGACCGGGGTGATCGCCGCGTTCAACAGCTCACCCTTGCGGAGGTGCGGGAGGCCGTCCTTCTCGTCGACCTCGTACACAGCGTTCATGTACATCACCGACATGAACCCGACGTGGCCTTCGGTGACGAGTGCACGCGTCTCCTGCCCGAGCGGGGTCGAGGCGAACGTGCCCTTGATCTTCAAGATCCCGTCTTCGTAATACGGGACACCGGACCCGACGGTCTTCTCCGTGCCGACACCGTGGTCGACGTCGATCGGGATGCGCTTCGGGAGCGGTTCGAACGCGTGCGCGTCGAGCACTTCGCCGTCACGGTCCACGGTCGGCATCGACAGGATTGCTTCGAACGAACCTGGCCCGTCGCCTTTGGTGGCCTTGATCTCACCGATCAATGTCTTGGTGTGCATCACGCCTCCGTGAGCGCCCGCAGGCGGGCTTTGAACTGGTCGAGCGTTTCGCCCTTGGATCGTGCGTCGTCAAGTTCCGCCAAAATGGCTGCGCCGTGCGCGGCGATGGCGGTGGGGTCGATGTCGTTGAGGGTCTTGGCGCGCGACAGGCGACCCATCAACGACCGGAGGTCGATCGTCTTCGGGGCTTCGAGTGCGAGCGGAGCCGCCCGTTCCGGGGCCGGTTCGGGTTGCTGTCCGATCATCCCGACCGGGACCAGCGCGGCGTTGATCAGGAGCTTGTCGGAACCTTCGACGAACGGACGGTTCTCCGCGCGTCGCGCCTCGTCCGGGGTGACCTGGCCGGTGTTGATCGCGGTCGCCCACGCGTTCACCCGGACCTCGAAGTCGCCGCGCAACACCTCGTCCATCAGGAATTCGGCGTACACGTTGTCGGGGAAGTCGGGTTCGGTGTTGGCGCCCATGCGGCCGTCGCGTAGCTCGTGCTCGAGCGTCGACTCGATCGCACCGATGCGAGGCGCCATCGTGTCCCGATACATCGACCGCAACTGCTCGGTGATATTGCTGAAAGTTGCCCGGTCGAGGATGTGCAGGACAGGCGGCGGGATGTCGTACACCCCGCACACCTCTTCCCGGTTCAGTTTCCGGGCTTCGATGTACTGCAACTCTTCGACGTTCAACGGCAACACGGTCGCCGTCAGGCCCTCTTCGAGAACCGCTGCTTTCGCCCAGTTGTCGACCCCACCGTGGATGTCAGCCCACGACGCTGCGATACGTTCCGCCGCCGGGTCCGACAAGGTGCGGGGGTGGGACAGGACCACCGACGGGCGTCCCCCGTTGCGCCACATCGCACTGTTCGCGCGACGTGCGCCTTCCTCGTTCTCCAATGTGGACCGCAACGGTTCGAGCGGTGACAGGCCACGGACACTGTTCGGGGAGTAGTACCGGAAGTGGATGAAGTCGCGGCGGTCGATCTTGAACCGGCGTTTCCCGTCATCCACCGACCATTGCTGGTCGGAGGTGTCGTAGTGCATCCACGTCGGGTGCAGCGGGACGAGCTCCACCGGACGACCGCCGGCGTCACGGACCTTCCCGAGAAACGACTCGCCGAAGATGTCTTCTGTGGACGACACCCACCGCCACAACGTGACCGGGTCGATCCGCTTGTTCGGCCGGCGCAACAGTTGCCCGTACGGCGTGTCACGCGCGTCGTCGCGACCGGTAGCGGTCCGCTGATACGTCTTCAACGGCAACCGGCCGGTGGCCGACGCGAGCTTCTTCACCGCAGCGTTGATCCACGGCTGCCGCTCATACAACGCCGCATACGACGTCCACCCGCCGAGGATCTCCGCCACCGCACCCGTGATCTGATCTGTGCGGCCACGCCACGTCAGAATGTCGGGGCGTTTGGTCACGACGAGAGAGCCGCCAGAAACAAGCATCGGCCCTCCGATCAGGGGAATTGCACAGTGGTTACCCTCGCCCAAGGCAGGACGAGTTCCCCATCAGCGGGAGTGAACTGAGTATCCGCTCGAGGATCGAGCACCCCCGCAGACCGCAACACCAACGCTTCGCGGTCCTTGTCGAACAACAACCCCGAGAACGCCTCGCCCGTGTCGAGCGAGACGATCACTTTCTTGAACTTGCGTTGCCGCAGAATCCGTCTCACCCCAACACCCGCATCCCTGCCGTCTCGTACTTCGACGGGCCGTCGCCGTTCTGCGCGGCGTACGCAGCGCACGTCACCGCGACCAGCGCGCACACGTCCCCGGCGCGCCGGTCCCAGATCCACGCATCGCCCGACACACGCTTCGTCGCCGACGCGACCGCAGCATCCAGGACCGAGTTCCGCTTCACCGCGATCTTCGCTTCGACGACCGCGTCGTAGAACTCGCCGCACGCAGCGACCATCGACTTCAACGGCAACGGGACCACTTCGACCCCGGCACGTTCCAGATCGGGGATCAATGACGCCGCAGCACCCGTAGCAGGGACCACCACAGGAGCGTTGTGGGCCTTCGCTACCCGTATCGCCTCATCGACCACCCACCCGACACCCGGGCGGGCGTCCACGAGCCCGCAAACCCGGCCAGAAGCAACCGCTAGCGCAGCCGACGTCCGCTCCGGGTTCACGTCAACTGCGAACACGACCGCACCGTCAGGCTGCGGGATGTCCGAGCACACGAGTTCCCACACCCCGGCGGGGAACACCGACGCATCGGACCCCGGTTCGGGTTCCCACACGCACAGGATCTCGCGGGGGAACAGATCCTTGAGTTCGTCTTGGAGCGCTTCGACCGCTTCCTCGGTCACCCACCGGCCGAGACCGGGGATGCACCGATACCACACCTCGCGGTCAGACGGATCGGGAGTCGTCGCCACGATCCTGCCGTCAACCACAGCGATCTGCTCGCCGGTCATCTCCGTGTACGCCAACCGGCCACCGTCGCCGAGGATCGCCTGCCGTCGGATCGACCACGCCACATGCGACGAAGCCAACCCACCCGAGCCCGCATACCACGTCTGGCTGTTCGGGTTCGCCATCTTCGCCGGACCCGACGCAGCGACATGCTCGCGCGCCAGGTGCTGCGCCTCGTCATAGACCACGAGGTCCGCTTTCGCGAAGCCACGACCCGACCCGCCCGTCCGAGCCCGGTACTTCAACCGCTGCCCCGACAAGAGCTCGATGCCCTGCTCGCCGTTCGCGTACCTGATCCGGGCGACCTTCTTGCGGAGGTCGTCCCAGTTCTCGAACACCGCCACCAGTCGCAGGAACGACTCGTTCGCCGTCGGGAACTCGTGCGCCGTGTGGATGATCAACTGCTCACCGAACAGCAACAGGCCGGCGAGCTCACGAGCGGCGATCTTGTCGTTTTTGCCGGTGCCCTGACGGGGACCGAAGTCCGCTATCCGGGTCGCCGCCCACGAACCATCGGCCCGTTCACCGAGCCCGTTCCGGAGCGTGATCTTCTGCGACTCCGACAAAGGGAACCCGTCACACACCCCATACGCGTCAGCCAGTTCGATTGCGTCCTCCGCCGCGGCGAGGCTGACCACGCCGGGAGGCTGATGCAATACCGTCGGGACCTGCGCCCCGAGCCTTGCGCTTAGCAGCGAGCTGGTCGGCAACAGACACCTCCCCCACGTCTTCCCCCAACGCGGCGAGGTCCTTCACGACCGCTCGCAACTGGCCGGCGATCTGCGCCTTCACTGCGACGTCCGCCGAGTCCAGCGCCTCGAACAGATCCGCCCGGAGAGCCTCGAGGTCGGCGCGCTGCCGGTCATTCACGAGCGGACGCTCAGAAACCGTGTTCTTTGCAAACAATCGCAGGTCAGCGCCACGTCAGCCCCCGGGTTCGAG
>Ga0181352_1000078_pt1 | contig 41651 bp, 72 predicted proteins | sample Fa13VDMLBSN_FD_130103 | JGI IMG/M metagenome (GOLD analysis project Ga0181352, IMG submission 130103) | Freshwater viral communities from Lake Michigan, USA - Fa13.VD.MLB.S.N | ecosystem: Environmental > Aquatic > Freshwater > Lake | place: USA: Michigan | collected 2013-09-23 | reverse complement strand
CAGTTCAGTCTATACAGAGTTGTATAGGACAGGAGTTATGACGGATATAGGACAGCATTGTTGTCTTATCTGTTTCACGTTTCGGGCAATCTTCGCAACAAAATATACACATTTGCCCTATATTACGCTTGACGTAACATTAGGGCGGTCATATATTGAGGGTGTCGAGGGCGATCATGCCCAGATAGGAGACTGCAAAATGACGAAACAGGAAAAGCTGGAATCTCTGAGAAACCGCCGCACCCGCTATGAGATCATTGCCCAGCGCGGCCAGGAGTCTGTCGTTGTCGGCTTTACGGCGCGCAAATCGCGGATTGGCATTCTCAACCGTATGCGGGCCAATGCGCAGGCGTGGATTGATCAGCTCGGCATCGGGCCGGATGACATTATGACATTCAACCGCCGCGGGCTGCAGGTGAGCGGTTGGGACATACGTTTTTCGGGCCGCACAGAGCGCGACACGATCATTTCAAACGGCTGAGACAAACGATCTGAATTAACCAGGGCAATACTGCCCGCCAGTGATGGAGAAATCGAAATGGCTAAATATCGCACGGTCGGTGGCGTGAAGGTTCTTCCAAAGTGGGACTGGTCAGAAGCCTATGCCGCTGATGTCCGGCGCCACGCTCGAGAAATGGCGAAATCGAACTATGACTATATGAGCGCCAAGCAGGTCGAAAAGGTGATGAAGCAAAAATACCAGGACTGGCTTGTGGAGCGCGACGCGGCCGCCGACAAGACGCAAGCCGCTTAACCGGGGCGCTATTGCCCGACTCTCAAGGAGTAAAGATCATGGAACGCACCACTATCAAGACGCTACAGCATTTGGTCGATCGGCTAAACGAGCTGACCGGCAACCCGGTCAAGGTCTGGTCGACGATCAATGGCCAAAACCGCTCCCATCCCGGTGCCTATGTGCTGGATGCGGCCTATGGCGGATACCGGCTTTGCCAACTCGCCAACGATGGCGGGGGCGAGCGCGACATTACGCCACGCTGCAGCGCCAGAGAATGCGCCGATCAGATCCGCGCCTATATGGCCGGCCTCATCACCAAAGCCACAGGCGAACAGCCATGAACCTCACCCTATCCATCGCCGTTATCGCCTTGTTTCTGGCCGCCCTGGCCGCGAATGTCTGGCTCACCGCGCCGCTCGGTGGGCTGCAGTGACCGGCACCGAGTTCAAGAAAGCCCGCCACACGCTCGGCCTGTCTTGCGCCATGTGCGCGCGTATGCTCAAGCTCGGCAAGGGCGGCGGGCGCACCATCCGGCGCTGGGAGTCCGATAGCTTCCCGGTGCCCGGCCCGGCGCAAGTGGTGATGGATTGGCTGATCAGCGGGAACCCGCCCCATGTGGAGGGACGCGATGAAGATATTGGTTAGCGCCTGCGCCCTGCTGCTGTCGGCCTGCGCCGGGGTCAACGGCGAGCCGGAAATCGCCGGCGGTTGCCTGCCCTATTCGCGCCAGGCCTATCTGGTGGTGGTCGAGACGCTCGAAACCGGCTGTCTGACCCAGATCAACGCGAAATGGGCGGCCACGGCGCGCCATGTGGTGAGCGGCATGCCAATGGTGCTGGCGGCCAAGGTGGTCAAGAGCGCCGATTACGATCTCGCCTTCGTCCGGCGCGACGGCGTGGCGCCCAAGTGGCGCGCGCCGGTGTGGAGCGAGCCAGTCACCGCCAGCGGCAATAAGGACCGCTGGGGCGCGCGCAGTCTTTCCCAAGGTCATGCTGGCGCCTTCGCCACCAATTGGCTTTGCGCGCCACCCGGGAAGCAATGGTTCAAATGCTCGCCCGGGGTGTTCACCTCGGCGCGGGGCGGCCCGGGCTTCTCCGGCGGCCCGCTGCTGGCGCGTGATGGCGCCGTGGTCGGGCTGCTGGTCCAATCAGCCACCAAGCCGATGAGCTTCAACGGCAAGAGCTACCCGGCCGGCGTGATGATCGGCTATTCCGGGGATTTCGTGGTCAAGGAATTCGAGCGGCTGGTGCCGCAAGGGGAAAGGTGATGTTCGTCTATTCGCAACGCGGCCTGTCGCAAAAATCGCCCGGCCTCAAGAGCGCCGCAAAGCTCCCTAAGTCGGCACGAAAGCCGGTGGTCTATCCAGCCAAGAGCGAGGCGCGCAAGCGCGATTGGGCCGATCCGGAAAAGCGCAAGCGCCACATCGAAGGCCTCAAGGCGGCGTGGGCTGACCCGGCTATCCGCAAAAGGATCGTTTCTGGTATGCAGCCGGCGGCGAAGTGGGGAAAACCTAGCGCACGCTCCGCGGCCCGTGCGGGTTCGACCAGTCGACCCGCCGCGGCTCATGAATGAAGGCGTCGGGCATCCAGTCCTGAAACAGCTCGCCCATGCCGGTCGCGTAGCCGGTCTCGTAGGCCTCCCAGCCTGTGTTCGGGCATACCCGGCTATCGCGGCGCGGCAGGCAGCACCAGCCGTCCAGCCAGCCCAGCCAATAGCGCCAGCCCTTGCGCCAAGGCTTCTGGTAGGCCGGGCAATTGGCCTGGTCGTTGGCTTTGCGGTAAAGCGCCGCCCAGCGCCAGCGTTCCGCCTTCGACTCGGCCGGAAACCCCGACTCGCGCGCCGCGTTGAGGTAGCCCGCGTGCACGTCGATATCGTTCGGGCGCGTGGTCACCAGTTTGCGATAGAGCGGCAGCGCATTGGCCGGCTGTTCGGCGATCATGTAAAGGCAGGCGAGATTGAACAGCACCGGATAGCTGTCGGGGTCAAGCTGCAGCCCGTAGCGCCACAGCTTCTCGGCTTCCGGCCAATTGCCCATCTCGCGGTAAATCCCCGCCGCGTTGCTCACCGCCGGCAGGTCGCGCGGATCAAGCTTGAGGCATTCGATCAGGGCGAACAGCGCCTCATGGCCGCGCCCGATGCGCGATAGGGCCTCGCCGTAGTTCGACCACACCACCGAGATCGTGCGGTCGAATTTGAGGGCGCGCTCGAAATAGGGCACCGATTCGGCGACCAGGCCTTGCGCCTTGAGATCGTAGCCCTTCTGGAAGTCGGCTTGCCAAGTGCCGATCATGGGCCACCAATAAAGCCGGCGAGTGGCGGCTTGGCGCCAAAGGATTCGATCCGGCGGAATTCGGCGCGGACGCGGTCCATCTCATCCCCGGAAATCCCCACAACGGCTGTCGGGGGAAGATTCTTGCCCCAACTATAGCGCACACCTTCTTCAAATGAACAATAGACAGTGACCGGCCAGCACCGCCGCACCGCTTCATCGATCATCTGTTCGCGGGTCATTTTTCGCACCATTCCTTCCACATCGCCCGGTAAGCCGCCTCCACGTTGCGGCAATAATTGCGGCCGTCGCCTGGGCCGCCCATCAGCATCGCGCGCAGGCTGGTGCGGTCAACCTGGCCTATATAGCGCGAGGCGACCACCGCACGGGCGATGTAATCGGCCTCATCCGCCGCGATCAGATGCGGTAACCCCAGCCCCCAGTTGATAGATGCCGTGCCGCGCGCCGAGACGCTGGCACCGGCCATCGCCAGCACCGGCACGCCCATATACATCGCTTCCATCGATGTCGTGCCGCCCGATTGCGGAAAGGGATCGAGCGCCAGGTCGATCTCGTTATAGGTGGCGAAGTGCTGGGCCTTCGAGCTGCCGCCGCGCAATTCGACGCGATAGGGGTCGATCTCCTGGGCCTTGAAGAATTCCCAGAAGCGCACCCGCTCGGCCTCGGTGTCGAGCGTGTAATCCTTGAGCAAGAGTTGGGTTTCGGGCGCGCGTTTGAGAATTTCCGCCCAAGCTGCCAATGTGCGCGGCGAGAGCTTCGATGTGCGGTTGAGCGAGCCATAGGTGAATGCGCGTCCCGGCTTGGGCGCGATCGCCGGCGCGTCCTTGGGCGGCTCATAGGACAGGAAGCACGGCAAGTCCCAGATTTTTTCGGCAAACAGCGCGCGGTGCTCGGCCGGGATGGCGAAGGGATCGCCCATCAGCCAGTCGATCGCTTTGAGCCCGGTGCCGGTCGGGTGGCCCCATCCGGTGACTTGCACCGGCGCCGGGTGGAGCGCGAACATGGTCAAGCGGTTGCCCTTGGAATGGCCCGACAGATCGACCAGGATATCGATCCGGTCGGCGCGGATTTTGGCCGCCAAATCGGCGTCGGGCATGGCGAACATTTCTGTCCAGCCCTCGGCCATGCCGTAAAACTCTACCGTCCTGTCGTCGCCGATCCGCCCGGAGTGGTAGAGGTAGGGCTTGAATCGCTCGCGGTCGTGATGGCGGATGACCGCGGCAAACAGGTCGGCCGCCGAGTGATGGCGAAAGTCCCCCGAGACGTATCCAATTCGTAGCGGACGATCCAGCAAGCGATCGTTGGCCCACGCGGTGAACGGCTCGGCTCTGACATGCAATCTCTCCCAGGTTCGGCGCTCGGCCTGCTTCTCGGCCTCGCTGCCTTCCACCAGATCCATGGTGAAGATCAGATTGGAATGGGCCACGCTGGTGATCGGGTCATCGGGCGCCAGCGCGACAATCTGGCGATAGATCGCCACCGCTTCCTCCGGCCGGCCGGTCACGCTCATGATGCCGGCCAGATTGATCAGCACCGGGATGCAGCCCGGCACCATTTCGAGGGCGCGGCGGTAGGCCGCCTCCGCGTCGGTCAGCCGCCCGGCCGACAGCAGCGCCACCCCCATGTTCGACAGCATCTCCACCGTGTTGCGCCGCCCCAGGCTCATCTCGTATTGCTCGATCGCGTCCTCGAACCGCCCCATGTCGAGGAACAGATCGGCGAGATTGGCGTAGGGGTAGGCTTCGTCGGGCGCCTGGGCGATGGCGTAGCGCAGCATTTGCTCGGCGTCGGCGAATTTGTTGACCGAGCGCAGCACGCGGGCATGTTGCACGAAAATCTCCGGCGGCAGGGTGTGCGGCTCGCTCATTCTTTCGCTGCCTTTCTGCCGTTCATGCCGCGCGGATTGCCTTTGGGGGGAAGTTTTTTGTCTCGCACCCGGTGGTAAACCAGCCCGGCGCTGATGCCCAACTTCTCGGCGATCTCCCGCGCGCTGGTGGTCGGCCATAGTTTGGCGATCTTGGCGTCAATCTCGGGCGTCGCGCGATTGGGGTATTTCCAGGTGCCGGCGCGCTTGGTGCGTCGAACGGTTTCCTTCGGCGGGTGTTGGCGCGGCCCATGATTGTTGAAAATCGCCACCATGTCAGTATGTGCCCACGCCGAACATGGTGCGGGTGAACGGCGCCGGAGGTAACGGGCCGAGCTTGGCGCGCTCCCGGTCCAGCGTCGCTTTGTCCACGTCCTCGAAATAAAACCCTGGCGGCCAATCTCGCGGCGGGGGTGGCTGCATTGCCGCGGTCCGTGGGTGGGCCTCGTTGTAAGCGTCCTTGCAGGCAATGCAATCTCTGTTGCTGGTGTAGCGTAGGAAGCTGCCGCAGCGCGGACACTGGTTTTCGCTTTCGTAGACTTTCTCGCCGGCATCCTTAGCAAGACTGCGCGCTTTGCTTTTCTTCATGGCCGATATCCACAGAAATCCGCCTCATCGGCGGTGATCAGACCCTTGCGGTAGGCTTCGGCGATGATGCTGATGTTTTTGGTCGCCATCCAGCGTTTATTTTCCGCCGCGGCGCGCTTGATCAGATCGGCATAGACATCGATCGACGCCTCGCTCGGCGGCAGCTTGCGCCGCGGCGCATGGCCGAGCAATTTTTGATGTTTGGCCGCCAGCTTGGCCGAGACGGCGGGGAACCAGCGCAGCGGTAGATCCTCGTCGTCAATGCGCTGCAGCTCGGCGTCGAAATCGGGGATCGCGTGATAGGCCTTGCGCCATTTGTCATAATCGCGCTCGACCAGCATGATGGTCTTGCCGGCGAAGCGATAGGCGGGCTTGTCAGGCATGTTTCGGGAAGCCGAGTTCGAGAATCTTTGAGATCGTCACCGGCTTGCCATCCAGAAGCCACGCGCGGTCATCATTGTAAGCTGGCGAGATGTAGAGAGGCTTGGCCCATTGCATACGCTCCGAGCCGATCTTGGCCACCGCCAGCAAGACGGCATTGGCGGCGGTTGAGCGCATGATCCACCATACGCCGTAGGGACAACCGAACGGATTGGAGCCGGCGATCATCCTGCTTCTCCCAATTGGCTGACGGTGATCATCAAACTCGGCGCCGTCGAATAAATCTTGCTCACCGCCATGCGCACGATCTGCGAGTCGTCGGCAAACACCAGCTTGTTGAGCGCGTCGGCGGCGATCTTGAGGAAGTTGTCGGCGTCCGGGCGAGAGGTTGGGTGGATGATTCCGGCTAAGGCTTTTTGGCGCTTGCGCTCAGACCATGAGCGCGGCACCGGCAGACAGGCGACCACCGACATGCGCAATGCCCCTTCCAGCATCGGCCGGCCGTCCATGGCGAGCTGCGCGTTGTAACGCAGTTGATTTTCATATTGCCGGGTATGGGCGGGCGTGAAGGCCATGGGATGCCCACCGGGGCCGCGCCCGATGCGCGGGCGCCCCTTGGGCACCGGCTCACCAGCAACGCGGATGACGATAGGATCGGACATCTCAGCCGGCCGCCAAAACATTGCCCAGCGCGGCCTCGCCGAGCGGCGTGTCGCTCAACATACCGAGCGCATGGCGGTAAGATTCGATGGTCGCCTCGCGTTCCTCGCGTTCCTCGCGGGACAGCTTGCGCTCCTTGATGACCTGGCGCATGGCCGCGGTGTCATAGCCCTGCTCCTTGGCATCGGCGTATAGCTGGCTGATGTCGCCCTGCAGCACGGCTTTTTCGGCGGAAACCGATTCGATGCGCGTGATGAAGGCGGTGAGCTTCTCCGGGTCGAGCGCGGAATTATGGCCTATTTTCATGTTCTGCCTTCCTTGGTTTACGGTTCCTTAACCGGCTGAAATCGTTGGGCTTCACCTTGCCGTCGGTGGCGATCTGCACGGTGTCCATGGTGTCCCAATCTGGCGGGTTGACGCCGTTGCAGATGCGCGAAATCGTGGCGATGGAAAGACCTGTCTGGTCACGAAACCGTCTGATGCTCAGGCCGTGTTTCTTCATGTAGTTTTTCAGCTTCATGCCCGGACGATACGCCGGGCGGAAAGTTACGTCAAGCGTATGTTTTGCCCTTGACACGCTTTACGGAGGGCGTAACATGGCGCCGACAACCCAGGAGGGACAAATGTCTAGTTTTCCCGCAGAGCTTTTGATCACCCGCCATTTGCGCCCCATGGCGGAGGATTCCTTTACCGCCGATGAAAAGTTGGAGGATGCGGTAAACCACGGCGTCAGATTCGCCGGGAAGACAACCGAGGTGGCGGTTTATAAGTTCGATCGCGTCATTCGGGCCACCACGAAAATCGTCACGGAGTAGGCAATGAAAATCGAACCGCTCGACAGCGAATTCCACACCCGCCACCGCAGCGAGGCCGAAGTCCGCCGCGCCAAGCTGGAAGCCGCCGCCAAGGCCGAGCGCGCCAGCGGCACCGAACACGGCGCGGCCTTCAATGCGCTGATCCTCGACGGCGCCTTCACCCGCTACACCCGCCCCGATGGCAAATGGGATTACGTCGATCGCTACGGCAACGGGGTGGACGGAAAGCCGGTGGTGCGATGAAATTCTGCAAGGACTGCAAACACTACCGGCCGCTGTCTTGGTTTTTGAACAGCAGCGAGGACCGGGCAAGGTTTGCCAAATGTGCCGGGGCCGTCACGCTCGATCCGGTGTCCGGTAAAACCGAGAAGCCCTATTGCAACTTGGAACGGGGGCGCCTGATCGGTAATCATTGCGGACCGGGTGCGACGCTATTCGAGCCCAAGGTGGCACCATGATGACCCGCCGCCAGACCCGCAACCTCGAAACCTACCGCGCCGAGCGTGGCCGGCGGACGTATCACGATGGCGAGATTCAACTGGCCGTCGCTTTCCTCGGGCTGTCCCTGCTCGGCATGGCGCTGATGGCGATTTTGATGGGAGTTTGGTAATGGACCAGCAACTCGAATGGTGCCGGGCCAATATCCGGGGCTTCAAGGACATGCACGACGCGGTGCTCGCGGTGCGCGCCGAGGAGGCCGAGAATCGCCGGGTGATGCAGCCGGCGGTCGAGGCGGACATGAAGCGGCGCTCATTGGGGACGCCGATCACGTTTGGGCCCGGCACCATGGGATGGGTCAATGCCGGCATGATTGGGACTTACGTATGAGAATCGACAAGCCTGGCCTCTACGAAATCAGCGAGACAGACTACCACGCCGACCCGTGTTTCGAGCCGTCGTTCTCGGCCTCGATCGGCAAGGAGATGCTGGCCCGCTCGCCGCGTCACGCCTGGACCAAGCACCCGCGGCTCAACCCCGACTGGCAGCCCGACAACCGCGCCATGTTCGACCTCGGCAAGGCGGCGCACGCGCTGCTGCTCGGCGAGGCGCGGGATTTTGCGGTTATCGACGCCGAGGACTGGCGCACCAAGGCGGCCAAGGAGGAGCGCGATCTTGCCTATGCCGCCGGCCTCACGCCGCTGCTCGCCGGGCAATGGGCGCAAGTGCAGGAAATGGCCATGGCCGCCCGCGCCCAGCTCGCCGTGCATGAGGATGCGAAAGACGCTTTCACCTACGGCAAGCCGGACATGACGCTGGTTTGGCAGGAGGGCGATACGTGGTGCCGCTCGCGGCTCGATTGGCTGCCGAACAAGGGCCGCAAATTTCCCGAGTTCAAGAGCACCGGCGAGAGCGCCCACCCGGACGCCTGGACTCGGCAGTTGTTCAATCTTGGCTACGATTTCCAATCGGCGCTCTACCGCCGCGGCATCCGCGCCGTGCTCGGCATCGAGGATCCGATCTTCGAGTTCATCGTGCAGGAGACCGAGCCGCCCTATGCGCTCTCGGTGATCGGTCTGCCGCCCGCCGTGCTTGACATGGCCGAGCGCAAGGTGGACGCGGCGCTCGAATGGTGGCGCTGGTGTCTGGAAAGCGACACCTGGCCGGGCTACCCGCGCAAGACCTGTTACGTCGATATGCCGGCCTATATCGAGGCGCAATGGCTCGAGCGCGAGGCCCGCGAGGCGCAGATGCGCGAGAAGGGGAACGAGGCCCTCTTTAAACTGGCAATGTCGTGGCAGCAACCGCTCCCCGTCCCGTTCCCAGAGGTGTTGAAATGACGTATGAATTCCGCCCAGCGGTGCGCGAGAACGTCGGCCTGCTGGTCGCCCTAGCCGGCCCTTCTGGTGGCGGCAAGACGTTTTCTGCCATGCGCCTGGCATCGGGCATCGCCGGCGGCAAGCCGTTCGCGGTGCTCGATACCGAGGCCCGCCGCGCGCTCCACTATGCCGATCAGTTCAAGTTCGATCATGCCGAGCTGGGGCCGCCGTTCCGCCCGGACCGCTACAGCGAGGCGGTCAAGGCGGCCGACGCCGCCCATTACCCGGTCATCGTTATCGATTCGGCGTCCCACGAATGGGCCGGCGAGGGCGGCATTCTCGATTGGCAGGAGGAGGAATTGCAGCGCATGGCGGGCAACGATTATGCCCGGCGCGAGGCCTGCAAGATGGCCGCCTGGATCAAGCCGAAGATGGCCCATAAGCAGATGGTGCAGGCCATGCTGCAGGTCCGCGCCACGGTGATATTCTGCCTGCGCGCCGAGGAAAAGATCGCCATGGTCAAGGTCGAGGGCAAGACCCAGATCGTGCCGAAGGGTTGGCAGCCGATTTGCGAGAAGAATTTCATGTATGAGATGACGTGCTCATTTTTGCTGACACCCGATCGGCCGGGCATTGGCCAGCCGATCAAGCAGCTGCAAAAGCAGCACCGCGCGATGTTCCCCGAGGATCAGCCGATCGGCGAGGAGGCTGGCGCCCGGCTGGCGGCCTGGGCCAAGGGACAACCGTCTGCCGAATCGGTTGCGCTGGCCGAGCAAGGCCGCGGCAATGCGCTGCATGGCACGGTCGCCTATCAGACGTGGTGGAACGCCCTCACGCGCGAGGAGCGCATTGCCGTTTTGCCGCATCATGAGGATCTGAAAAAGACCGCGGCGAAGGCGGATGCGGGAGCGGCGGCATGACCCAGGCCTACCCGCTCCACTGGCCGCTCGGCTATCCGCGCACGAAAAACCCTGGCAACAGCCGGTTCAAAACCTCGCTCGCGGGATCGGTCAACAACGTCATGGACGAATTGCGCCGGTTCGGCGCCGACACCGGCAAGCGCGTCGAAAACATCGTGATATCGGCCAACGTGAGCCTCGCCGATCAGCGGCCCAAGGATGCCGGCGTGGCGGTTTATTTCCGATGGGACAATATCGACTGCTGCATCCCCGTCGATCGCTACCATTGGCCCGAGGAAAACCTTCAAGCGATCTCGCTCATCATCGAGGCCGATCGAACCAAGATGCGCCACGGCGGGCTCAACATCGTTCGCGCGAGCTTCCGTGGCTACGCCGCGCTGCCGCCGCCGAAGGGGCCGGATGGGCAATTGGCCGCGCCCTGGCGTCATGTGCTGTTCGGCCCCGACGCGGACGGCAATCTCATCGACGCCGAAAACGCCTATCGCCGGCTGGTCAAGGAACACCACCCCGATCGCGGAGGCGACCCGGCGAAGTTCAACCAGATCACCGACGCGATACGGTTGGCGCGGGAAGAACTCGGGAGGGTGACAGTATGACTGACCACGCAGCACAAATTCAAGGCCAATCGTGGAAAGCGGATACCGAAGCCGAAGCCGACGCAATCATGGTCCTTTTGCGCGCAGGCAATCCGCACTTGGTCAACGACGCAGCAGCCCTTATCGCGCGATCCGCTGAGGTGGAGGAGTTGCGGGCGGAGAACGAGAGATGGTCACGCAAGAATGTCAGCCTTGAACTGGATATACAGACGCAAGCGGTAAATGATGGTCACAAGATAGCAGACCTAGCCGAGCGGGTGCGGGTGCTGGAAGCGGCGCTTAAGGAAATTAAAGCATTCACGGAAGACACGGAAGTCGATGATCCGATGTCATACGTCCATGCGACAGCCCGCGCAGCACTGGCCAGCAAGGAGGGGTGAGCAATGGCTTGGCGCGATAGACAGCCCACCCCCACGCGGCCAGTTATGACGCCCGAGCGGGTTGTTGAACTCGCAAAGATCAAAGGCGAGTTTACGGTGTCGTGGCGCTACCGGGATGAAAGACTGGCTCGCATGTGCTTTAGGCTCGTTGATGCCGGAAAGTTGAAAAAACTTAGGCGTGGGCCGGGCCATTATGTTTTCGCACCTGTGCCAGCCGACAGCCAGAAAGGCGGGGAGTGATGGGTATCTGGAATTGATGGGAGAGAAGTGATGGCTGAAATTTCGAGTCCAGCGAGTGACGCCGTAAGCGTCCACATAAAAAAGGGCCTCGACGGGTTGCATGAGCTGGATAGTGCCGCCCCTCCGACTGCCGGAGTATCAGAGGGGGCGCGCCGAGCGTCCGAAGCGGTTATGGCAGGAAGCGACTCCGCAGGGGTGTGCCCCTTCGGTCATCGCACTCGGCAACTTCCCACCGATGGAGCCAGCCATGACTGACAACGCGCTCGATCCGGTGGCGCTCCTGCCGTGCCCGTTTTGTGGTGCCCCCGGAGTGCTGGAACACGCAGGGGAACATTGGAGTGTGGGCTGTTTCGAAGAAGGGGCAGAGGGGGAGTGCATCGTCTATATTTCGCGGATCACATTTGCTCGGAAAACCGACGCAATCGCTGCCTGGAACCGCCGCGCTATCCCCACGGCGCGCAAGGAACTGGTGGAGCGGCTTGACGGCATGGCAACCCGCGCGGCAGCAACCGGGCTTGACGAATGTGCCGACCTTCTCCGCGAGGCAGCAAGCGCACTCAGCGCAGCCCCGCAAGAGAAAGAACCATTTAACGTGAAATACTTGGAAGATTGCGCAACAGTTCTGGACCGCGCCGCCGATAATCAAGTCAACCCATCGATGCGCGCTTGCATAGCTCATAACCTTCGGGCCGCAGCCAGCGCGCTCAGGGCGGGGGATGGGTGGCGCTGTTTCCATTGCGATGAAGTGTTCCCAGATAGAGCGGCAGCCGAGGATCATTTCGGCACTCGGCAGTCAGATGCCCCCCTCTGCGCCGCTGACCTCCGCGAACTTGTGGCCGCTCGCAAGGAGCGCGATGAATATGCAGATATCCGCGCCCGTCTTCTGGGGCGGTTGAACAACGTGCTTGCGGACGGCTTTGTGCTGGTGCCGAGGGAGCCGACCGAGGCGATGATTGACGCGGCTGGCGGTGAATACATCAATCTGGAGCGAGCGGATGATCCAAGCTACCAGCCCCGCGATGTGTGGGAAGCAATGATCGCAGCAGCCCCGCAAGCCCGATCCATGACGAAAGAAGATGCCCGCATATTTGATGCTGCATTAATTGAGAGCGTGGAAATTGTCGATGAAGGCGAAGTAGCGCCACCGCAAGAGAAGGAGCCGAAGTGATGAACTATGATGAGGTCGCCGCTGATCTGATCGACAAATTCGAGTTATACCCATCCTGGTGCGCGACCAACCGGGCGGAATTGGCAATTGCACTCAAAGCCGCCCACGCGGCAGGCATGGAAGAAGCGGCGAAGATCGCCGAAGATGCAGAAGTTGGTAGCGACACGGAGATTTTCACAGGCGAGTTTCCAGACACCATCAAAGCACAATGCGCCGCAGCGATCAGGATGGCCAAGCCATGACCACACTCATAGAGCGGCTGGCACAGGCGACCGAGGGTAGCCGGGAGCTTGATTGGGCTATTGCCTATCTGGCCGGCATTGGCAACGAGAAGGAGCGCAAGCTTTATGCCCAGATTGGAGGCCGCGCCTTTGACGAAGATGCTAAAGGCATTTCACCATATGGTTATGCCAGGGGTGACCGCACAAGGTCAGAATGGGCCAGCGGGTCACGGGGGCGACGCGGGCACTACGAGGAAGTGGTTTTGCGCGCCTGTGATGGCCCAAGCCCATTGTTGAGGTGCCCCCACTACACCACCTCGATAGACGCCGCGCTGACGCTGGTTTCTGGGCCGGATTGGCGTTTAGCTAAGAGCAAGCGCGGGGCGACAGCCGGAATTGGCAAGGGAAACTACGTTGATGCCGCCACCCCCGCCCTCGCTCTTTGCATCGCGGCATTGCGGGCACGTGGGATGGGAGAATCGTGATGGGTGACGAAGGCAGGCCATGCACCGGGGCAGCGATGAGGGCTGACACAACCGCACGGCCCAGACAGGAGTGACTGATGAGATGGGCTGACGAAGCGCGGGCGGTGATCGGTCGAGTCCACGCGTCCCTACCGGGGACGGCGACATACGCCGAACGAAAGAAGGCGCTGCATGACGCATACCCATTCGGGCCTCGGATGTATCACCCATACAAGGCGTGGTGCAAAGTGCAGCGAAGCTATTTAGCGCGCTATAAGCCGGCTGGCCCGACTGAACTTGAATTGGCCAGACAGGAGTGACGACAGGCTTACGCCCCCCAAAACTCCTTCGCCTCGGCAAAATCGCTCTTGAGCCCTTTGCGGATCGCCGCGACCGTCTCGGGCGGCAGCGCGCCGGTCGCGTCGGCCTGGGCGAGCATGTCGCTGAGTTTGATTCCTTGGTTGAGGGCCTCGGAGATCAGATAGAGAATCGTGATGGCGATCGGTGGCATGGCGGCGCTCCTTAGTTCGGTTTGACGGAATTCTGCACGGTCACCAGCTCGCGCAACTTGGCGCGCACCACGTCGAGCGCGGTGCGGTAATCGACCGTATCGGCGCCGGTGCAGATGGGCTCCGCGAGCGCGATGGCCTCCTTGACCACGCCGATCTGGGCCGGGGTCATTTTCTCCTTAAAGGGGCGGAGCGTTTTTTCCGTGTCGATATAAGACTGGCAGGCCAATAGCAATTGGGTTTGCGGGTTGGCGCCGTTACAGGCGGCGAGCGGCGCCAGGAGCAGGATCAGGATCAGGAGTTTTCGCATCGGTCGGTCCCTCCATGGGGGTGGTTTTGACGGTCAGCCAGGTGAGCAGGATCCAATTCACGATGGTCTGGCTGGCGTTGGTGACATCGTTGGGGATAGCGACGGCCCAGCCCGCCCAGATGATGTAATTGACGATCAGCACGAACGCGCCGGCCAGCCCATTGGCCGATCCGGGGCCGCTCAATATCGGCATGTCATCCCTCCTCGATCAGCGCCGCGATGCGCTTGGCGCGGTTGCCCACCTGGTCGGCCCATTTGCTATCGAGGGCTTCCTTTGCCGCCAAGGTGTAATCCCTGGCCTGCAGCGCGGCCAGCATACGGTGGAAGCCCATCAGGCGCCGCAACCCCAGGTTGAAGCACATATTCGCCAGGGCGCGCTGCCTGGGCTCGCTGAGGCCACGCCACCAGGGCAGCCCGCGGTCGAGTTCCAGTTCGGCGGTGGCCATATCGTTGCGCAGCAGCATCAGCGCCTCGGCCGGGCTGATCCCGACATCGGCCAGATTGCGGCCGTAGCCGACGGTCAGCTTGCCGGCGGTGTCGGTAAAAGGCTTGCCGCGGAAGGCCTCGTCGCGGATCAAATCGGCCTCGAGCTTGGCGATGTCAGTCATCCCATATGCCCCTTGAGCCATCCCGTGATCGCCGAGCCCAGGCTGCCGCCGACCAGTCCGACGCCGGCCAGAATGCCGATACCGCGCTGCTTGAGACGCTTATAGTCGTCCACATGGGGCTTCATCTCGGCGACGTCCTTGATCACCGGCATCAGCAGATCGAGCTTGTCGTTCATGTCGTGCAGCGTGGCGTCGAGTTTGACGTGCTGCTCTCGGGCGATTTCCATGCCCGCTTGTAGCGCCCCGATGGCGCGCGACATTTCGTCGAGATTGGCCATGTCACGTCCCGATAAAGTGGCCGATAAACCAAGACCGCTCGCCATCGATCTGAACGTTCGAGCCGCTGACGACTTTGACCCGCACATCGAGAAAATCGCTGGTCCCGTTCATCGGGATATCGATGCAATAGCCAAACAGGCCCTCGGCCGGCGCCCACCACGGCTTGACGAATCCGCCGGAAACATCGGCGTTCTTCGTGACTTCGACGTGGACATTGCCGGTGATCGTGCCTTTGATCATGACTTGGGCGCAGATCGCATAATACCCCGCGACACTCGGCTGGAAACGATAGGTGGCGGGGTCATAATTGGCGTTGGTGTCATACCATTGCGCATCGAACGGCACCACGAAGAAGGATCCCGTGGTGACGTTAAAATCGACGCTGCGATAGGCCTGGAATTTCGGCGATGGCGAACCGCCGGAAGCCACCGACATGGTGATGCGGGTGACTTGCCATCGCTCGTTGCCGCCGGCGTTGGCATTGGCCAGCAAGGACCAGCAGCGGTGCGCGCCGACCGATGAAAAATCGATGGTATTGAGCCCAGCGTCCTTGGTGACGGAATAAGTTCCGAGCACCGTCCAAGTCGAGCAATCGCCATAGCGCACTTTGACGCTGTTGATGGCCGTGGCGGCGGATAGTTGTTCGATGGTGATTTGGATGATCGCGTGGCTGTTCCCCGCGCCAAAATCCTGGCCAATCCATTCGGCCCCCGATTGCGCGTTGATCGTCGCCGTCGCCGTCGCCCAATTGGTAATCAGACCGCCGTCGAAGGCGTTCCCGGCGGGGTTGGCCGAATCGGGGCTGGAAATGGCAAAGGCCGATGAGACAACATTTTGCAGGGCGGATGCTGGCGATGGGAAGGCCAACCACAAGAAAACAGCGGCAATTATGGGGCGGAGCATAGTATATCCTCAGCTATGATAAGCGATATTGACCTGGCCCGCGTCAAAGGCATCGGTGCCGCCGCTGGTTGTCAGCACCACCGTTGTCAATTCCGAACTGAGCGACTTCGCGCCGGCGGATGTGTAGACGGTCGCCGAATTGCTCAACGCGAGGATGCCGCTGGCTGACCATGTAAAATTTGTGCTGTTTTCTAGATTGAAATGCACCGTTCCATGGTGAAGAGACCCTGGCGCGGCGGAATTTTGCAGGCCAAATCCATTGGTAAAATTCGCGGCGATCGCGCCGTTTGCGCCAGCGGAGAGATAGCCTGTATTTTCCACGCCGCCGGCAGCGCCGAGCTGCACTATAGCCGGAGACGATCCGTTGGTCGAAACCCCGACCAGGCTCATGGAAATATATTTGGTGCCGGCCGGAATGCCGGAAAATGTGATCGAAGTGCCGGATGTGGTGGCTGTCGGGGTGCCGAGCGTGGTGACTGTGGCGGCCACGGCATCCGAGGGATTGACCAGCACCACATTCGAGGCCCCATTGGTCATGGTGACGCAGGCCACGCCCGAGGCGATATCGCCCGAGGCCGTGTCGGCGAGGGCGCCAGCGGACAGTTTTTTGATCGGCAGCGCGCCGAGCGACGAGAAATTGACGGTCGAGGCCCCGGTGCAGGTATTGGCCGGCGTCCAGGTGATGAGCTGGCCGGCGTTGGTGTTGGTCAGTGCAGGGGTCGGGTTGACGATATAGGCATTGACCGTGCCGATGTCGGCGGCGTAATTGCCGCGGTTGAGCGGATTGTTGATGAAATCCACCAGCGCCTGGAAGTCGGCGTCGAGATCGACCGTGTCGGCGGTCGTGACGGCGGCGAAGGCGGTTGGGACCGAGACGTTCGCCACGGCTTATGGCCCGGCGGCAGCGGGGATGAGAGCGACCGAGCCGACCGTCTGCGCCTGGATCGCCGCGATCTTCTGGCTTTGCGGCACATAGACCTGACGCACCCGGCCGCCTGAGACGAACATGCAGCCGGCGCCGGCGCTGACGGCGGTCGGCGAGGCCGCCACCGCGATCCAGCAATCGGCGGTGGCACAGAGTTCCACCACGGTATCCAATTGGCTGTCGAAGACCGCCGAGGCCACCGACGTGGCGCCGCTGGCCACCACCTGGCCGCTCGACCACAGCAGTTTCGGATAGGGCAGCGCGCCGTTCTGGCCGACCGGGACGGTGAGGCGGGAGGACAGCCCGCTCATGTCACGACCGCTTGTTGGGGAAGCTGACCGGGGCGCGCTCGGTATCGGTGCCGCCGTCCCAGCGCGGCTTGCCCTGGTCGGTGCCGTCGAACACATAGACCCCGGCATAGCCGCCCTGAGCCCGGTCCTTCCAGGCGTCCTTGGACGGGTCGCCGTAGAACGGCGGCACGGCGATCATGCCGGTGGCGCGGTTGTCTTGGAGATAGGATTTCTTTACGATGGGCATCGGATTCTCCTTTGGGGCAGGATAGAACGATTTTTTGTCAACCGCCAGCATCAAGGCCCACCGACCCCGAGCAAAAGGCGCTGGTTGGGCGGTTTAAAGCGTGGAGAGTCGGCGCTAAAGGTGACTGACCCGGAATTGCTCAGGCCAGGCGAGCCGATCAGCGCGCCTGCGTCGGACAACAGGGGCCAGTAATAGGTCGGCCGCGCCACCCAAGGGATGGCATTGGCGCGGCGAAAATTGCCGTTGTTATACAGCGCGCTCACGATCGAATCCGCCGCCGTCTCGTTGGCCACCAGCCAGATGGCAAAGTCGCACATGCGACAATCGGCCGGAAACGATGCGTTGCCCAGAGTCAATGCCATCATGTTTCCCGTGTCGGCGGTGCCGTTGAGCGACATGGTGGCCGAAACCGCGTCCTGATAGTGCTTGATGGTCTTGCTCACGCCGTTGGCGTTCGCGGGCATGTAGCAGCCCTTGAGCATCCACACCCCGGTGGAGGGCTCCGGCGCGATCTCAGCGAACCATTCGCTGGTGAACCCGTCCGGCGTGAAAAAAGCCTCGGAGCCGCCGGTGTAGACGTTGATGCTCTGTCGGATATTGGCGTTGTCCCCGAGATTGCAAACCACGTCGAACGCACCGATGGAGGTGAACTTGACCGGGAAGGTAATTAGCCGATTGTTCGTCTGCACGGCGATGTTTGTGCCAGTCAGAGTCGCCGACAGCAGTTTAGCGGCGTCGTTATCGAATAGCGCGCTCATGGGCGGCTCCACCCTGGCGGAACACGCGCAGGATCGCGGCCAAGCTCGGCCCCGAGGTCTTTCATCAACTGGCACAAGGCCCTAAAATACCGGCTCTTGCCTGTCCCGGAGCGGCCGTTGACAATCCTATCGAGATCGTCGAACAGCGCGTGTTTCTGTTCGATGGAGAGCCCCATCAAATGCCCCGATAGCCCGAGGCCGAGGCATAGACATTGGCCGCGGAATCGGTGGTGACGAAGGTGGCGGTGGTGACGCCGCCGCGCAGCGGCGTGGGAAGCGTCACCGCGAAGCCGCCACCGTTTGGCGCGGCCCATCCGCGGTAGAGCGCCGTGCCGCCGGAACCATCGGTGAAGGTCACCAGCGCGCCGGTCGAGGCGTGGGAATTTGTCGCCATCAGCGTGGTGATGTAGTTGCGCAAGACCCCGCTGCCAGCGACGATGACCGAGGCATTGGTCGCGGTGGTGATGGCCGCCGTCACGCCCGAGATCAGGTTTTCCGGCAGGGTGTAGGGCGCCACCACCTGGCGGCCGTTGAGATCGGTCAGGATATCGGCGGTATCGCCATTGGCCACGGCGGTGTAATCGGCATTGCCGGCGCGCCCGGCGATGCGGATCGGATTGCCGGCGATCGGCGCGTCATGGGCCGACTGGCCGTTGGTGGTGGCCACGTCCACGTCGCCGATATTGTTGGTGCCCGCCGGCAGCGCGGGCAGAGTCACCACATCGACATTGCCGATGTTGTTGTCGCCGGCCGCAATCGAGGCAATATCCACGTCACCGATGTTGTTGTTACCGGCCGGCAGCGCCGGCAGGCTGGCCACGTCTACATCGCCAATATTGTTGTTGCCGGCGGGCAAAGCGGGCAGGCTCAGAACATCGACATCGCCGATGTTATTGGTGCCGGCGGGCAGGGCGGCGTTGATGGTGACGTTCCACACGCCCGACTGCTGCGCCGCCACCACGCCGGAAACCGTCACCGCGCCGTCCACCGTGATGGTGTTGCCGCCGTCTTGGATATTGACCGCCGCGGCACCGGCGCCGTTATCGACCGTCACGGCGCTGATGGTGCCCGCCACCATGTTGACCTGCAGCGCATGGTTGACGTCATCGGTCATCGACGCGCCGGTGCCGTCCACCGGGAAACTATGAAGATCGCGGTTGGTGTTCATGCGCGGCGTGCCGACATTGCCATCGGTAATGGCGGGGGGCGTGGTGTCGTAGATCGCGCCCATCGGCGTCAGATTGGTGGCGCCGCCGGTGAAGGCGCTGTTGTCGGCGGAAGCCGTGCCGCCGGAACCAGCGCCCGCCTTGATGTTGACCTTGAGATAGCCGTTGGCATCGACCTGCAAGGCCGAGACATCGCCATCGGCCACCAGGCCGGCATCGGCGGCTTTCTGCACCACGCCGGCCATGGTGACGGTATCGGTGGCCGAGAACGTCGTGCCGGCGGCGTATTGCGTGCCGCCGCCGATCGAGATGCTTGGATCGATCGATTTGATGCGGACCGGCGTGCCTTCACCGGAATCGACGACAGGCATGGCGGCTATCCTTGGTTTTCCGGTGGTTCGGGCGGCGGCGCGATGGTTACCTTCTCGCGGCCGATCAGGAACACCCAACCGGCGAACAGCGCGAACAGGCTGGCAGCGATGGTGCGCTGCGAATCGGGCTCGGCTACCGCATAGCCGAACATGGCGGCGGTCGCCAGCAAGGCCAGCAGGCTATGGAGGCGCAAAGCCAGCATCTTGAGCCCGGCATTGGCCAGTTTCATGGCGGCGCTCACCTGGTCACGGGTCATCGTCGTCCCCTCCCTGTTCGTCGTCATCGTCGCTCATCAATTCGCTGCCCATGGTGCCCTCGGCCAGCTTGTTCTTGACCGCTTCCCATTTGATCGCGGAGTTGATGATCGACATTTCCTCCTTGACCGTCAACTTTTCCTCGCCGGATTTGCCGAGCCGCTTGAGCGCCGTGCCGAGCGCCTTGTCGATCTGGTCGGTGAGGGATTTGTCGGTCATGGCAGAAGTTCTTTCGCCCCCATGAGGCCGAGGCCGCCCAAGCCGGCATACCCGAGAATTTTAATGATCATCTGCTTGGATTTGTCGCTTTCGCCATAGACATTTTCCACCCGCTGAATCTGAGTCAGCAGTTCGGTGTATTGCGTGTCATCGATCAAGCCGTCACGGCGCATGTTGGCAATCGTGGCGCGCGCTTTCTGCGGCACCTCGCGCGCCGAAGCGGATTCGATCTCGGTGCGGGCTTGTTTGTATTTGTCGGCGAGTTTCTGCGGCCCGGCAATCTCTCTCTCGGCGGCGGTCTTCTCCTGGCCGAGACGAGTCCCAGCCTCCTTCGCTTTGGCGCTCGCGCGTTCGGCGATCTGCTCCGGCGTCTCAATGCCACCGACCGTTTCGGCGATGCGCTTTTTTTGCTTTTCGCGCAGACTTTCCTGGTAGACGCGGTTTTCCTTGGCGGTTCGCTCGGCTTGCTCGGCGAGACGGATGCGATCCGAGAGCGGCTTGCGGGCGCCTTTTGCTTCCTCGACCGCGCGCTGCGCCGTTTCCCGCGCCGTTCGGATGCCACGGAATTCCTGGTAAAGGCCAAGCTGGCGCAGCGGCGCCTCATTGCGCGCCAGCCAGGTGCGCAGACTGGCCGCACTCGGCACCGCCTCCTTGCCAAACAAGTCCTGGGTGAAATATAGCCTGGCGGAATCGCGCAATTCCGGGCTTTCCTTCAAAAGCGTTGTGAACACCGGGTTCCCGGCGCGCGCCTTGGCGATAATCTGCCCCGTGACTTGCGCCTGGGTCATGGCGTAATCGGTCGAAATCGGATCAGTGTCGAGCACCTTTTTGAGGGCGCCCTTGCGTTCGACGACATCGAGCGGCCGCGATAGCGTGCGCCATTTCCCCAAGGCTTCCCTGTAAGGTTGCCAATTCTCGGTGGAGGATTTCACAAGTTGTTTCTTGATCTGGCCCAGCGCATAAACCGTTTCCTTGTCGATCTTGCGCTCCTTGAACTGACGCGAGCCGATCACGCTATCGAGATACCCGCGCAGCGAATCGGCCGATCGGATGGTGAGCGCATCCTTGCCGTCTGATTGCAGCAACGATTTCACTTCCTTCAGCACCCCTTCCAGAGCCGGGTTACGAATGCCCTTGAGCTGCGCATCAATAGAGTCTGATATGGTTTTGGTTTCGATCCGCAATGAATCGCCCGCGCTATCCAGCGCGGCCCCGAAGCCGGACTGATCCTTGCGAATCTTCACATATTTGTCGTGAAGGTCTTGGGTCGATTTGCGCAATTCAGCGCCGAATTGATCGGCCGTCATGCCTGGGGTCGAAAGTAGTTTTTGTTCTAGGCCGGTGACGGCAGTTTCGGCCTCCATGACGCGCGCCTCATTTTGGGCTACGGCCATTCTGGCCTCGTCAGCGGTCGCGCCGGCGCTGCGGTATTCGGCCTCCGCCGCCCGCGCTCGGTCTCGCAGATCGTCGAGGACACGCTGTTTTTCCGCCGCGACCTCCTCCGGCCGCAAGGCTTTGGCCCGCGCTCTGGCGGCGGCCACGTCGGCGCCGGTCGCCAATTCTGCTTGGGCCTTTTCGACGGCGGCAATCTTACGCTGGAACGGCGACATCGCCGCCTCCTGCTCGCCGATGATGTCGCTGGTTTCGCCAACTGCCCTGGCGCGCAGGGATTCGGCGCTCTGCTCGGCGATTTTCCCGGTGGATTTTGGGGTGATGGCTCGCCCAATTCCCCGCATCATCTCCGACGCGCCTTTCGCCACATAAGGCGCGCCAAATCCCCCACCAAGAATTTCCCCGGTCACCGCGAGGGGTTCTTGGCCGGGGAATTCTGGAAGACCACGGATCGGATCACCGACGAGAGATTTGGCGGCGCCAGTGAACGGCGAGAAGGCCTGGCGCAACGCGCCACCAGCCATCTTCAATGTCGATGGCAGCCCGCGCGGATCGACGATCCATGGCCGCTGGCGGGCGTCGAGCATGGCCTGCTTTTCGGCGAAGGCCTCGTTGACCTCTTGCGTGCCGGCCTGGAATTCGCCGGCGATATTGCCGGGAATCGACGTGAGCGTATTCATGGCGCCGCCGGCGGGTGCGGCCGGCGCATCCTCCCAGCCGCCCGCGGCCGCCGGCGCGTCTTCCCATTCGCCGGCCATTACTTGGGCCTCCGCGCGAATTTTCCGGTCGAGGGATTGATGCCGTATTCGTATTTGTCGGGCTCATAGGATCCGAAGGCCGCCGTGGCGCGGGTCTGGTCGCTTTCGCCGGTCGGGCCGGCCTGGCCGATTGTGGGACGGCCGCGGCTCTGGGCGCCGATCACGTCATCGACATCGAACGGAATGGCCCTGTCGATGGCATCGCGCGTCTTGGCCATCTTCTCGATCTGTTCCGGGCTTGCCCCCGGATAGTTCTCGTATTGGTCGGCGAAGATGTCGAGTTCCTGTTTGACGCGCGCCATGAAGGTGGCGATCACCACCGGCGAATCGCCCGCCTTGGGCGCTTGCTGCTTATAGAGGTCGATGATGTGCTTGGCGCCGGAATTGGCGTAGCCGCCGCCGAGCGCGCGGCTCATGTTGCTCTCGATGCCGCTGACCAATTGTTGGAACATGCGGGCGTCATTCTCGGTCACCTGGCGGGCGAAGGTGTTGGCAAGCGACGTGCGCAGCGTTTCTCCCGTCTGGCCGGTCATGCCCGACAACGCGCCGAGCACGGTGCCTTCCGGCATCTTGGCGACATTGAGCAGGTCGGTCGCCGCCTGCTGGTAGGCTTCCGACATGTTGAAGGCGAACCGCTGATTGATGGCGCTGCCCGAGGCGCGCGGCGCGGCTTCGACCGGCTCGCCACTGGCATCGCGCACATAATCGCCCTTGGCGGCGTTCCAATAGCCGAATTTTCCGTTGGGCAGCTTGACCTGCATCCCCTGGCCGGTGGTTTCGACTTTGTTCTGCATTTGCGCATAGGCCAGGCCCAGCCGCTCGTCGGCGCGCCGGCCGGCCTCCATGGTCTGGATCAAGGCGCGGATATTGCCTTGGCGGGCGTTTTCCGCCGTGATCTCGTCGCGGTAGCCGTTGGCGGTGTCTTTCAGCAGGTCGAGCTTTGCCTTGAGCGTCGTCTTGCGGTCATCGAGGATGGTCTGGTAAGCGTCCAGCCGCTCGGCGTTGACCTGCCTGGCGCGGGTGAAATCGGTCTGAAACTTCTTGAATTCCAGCGCCGCCTTTTCCTGGTTGCCGTCGGCATAGCCGTTGATCGCCGCGGCCGCCGCGTTGAGGCTCGAAATCATCGGCGTGCTGGTTTTCAGCCCGGCCAGGGCCGACAGGCCGAAGGCGATGGAAAAGAATTCCGAGGCGCCCTTCTGGTCGATCAGCTTGCCGATCGCCGGGCTTTCCGGGTAAAGCTCGAGCATCGGGCGCTGCGGCATCCCTTGAGCGATATCGCCTTCGATCGCCTGGCGCATCTGGCCGGTGACGGCCTGGCGCTCCTGGGAATATTGGTCGATGCGCTTTTGCGAGGCGGCCAAGGCGCCGAACATCTGATCGAGCCCGTCGGAACTGGCCGAGGGCGGCGGTGCGGCCGGCGGCGATTTCGCCGGGTCGGGCCCGGTGAGCGCGTCGTCCATGGGGGCGGCAACGGCCATGTCAGCTCGCCATCAGGCGCCCGAGCGCGCCCATCGAGGCCTGCAAGGCGCGCTGGGTTTCGGCGTCGCGGCGGGCCTGCAAGGCCGCCGCATTGCCCGACGCGGTGCCGGCGACGCCGAGCGCCTGCAAGCCCTGGCCGACGTTGACGCTCTGCTGCTGGCCCATCTGGGCCAGCACCGTGGCGTCCACCTGGTTGAGCGCGCTGGCTTCCATGGTCGAGCCCGACAAGCCGGCGCGGGCGAATTTGTTGCGGATCTGGGCCTGCATGGCGGCCTTGGTCTGATTGAACGTCGCCTGCTGCGCCGGCGTGAGATTGCCGGCCAGCAAGGGCTGCGCCGTCTGCTGGGCCTGGCCGGCGATCGCGTTGAGCTGGCCGACGCCAGGCACCGCGCCCTGGCCGCGCATGAGGCCCTGGCCGACCTGGGCGGCGAGGCCGATTGGTTTGCCATATTCCTTTAAGAAATCCTTGCCTTGCTGCCAGAGGCTTTGCGGCGCTGGCTCCGGGCTGATCGGCTGGAAGCCGCCCGATGGGTTGAGTTCCATGCCAGGCTTGTCGAAGGCCGAGACATCGGCCGATGGGCCCCCGCCGGCTGCCGCGGCGCTTTCCGCCGGCAGCGCGGACACTGCGTCGCCCGCCACCCCGGCCGGCAATTGCTCACCGGCGGCAAAACCCGCGTCTACCCCGGTATCGCCGCCCAAGCCGCCCAATTGGTTGCCCAGGCCCAGACCTTCCTCCACGGCCGGCGTGGCCGTGGCGGTGCCGCCGCCAGGCACGATATCGACCCCTGGAATGCCGCCCGATGGCGTCACGCCGCCACCGGCGCCGGCCGCCGCGGCGCCGGCCGAGGTGCCCGCCGTGCTCATTTCCGCCGCAATGCCGCTCGGGATACCAGCCTCGCCAACAGCAAAGCCCGCATCGATGCCGATGTCGCCGCCCAGGCCGCCAAGGAAATTGGCGCCGCCGCCAGCCCCGCCCCCAGCCGAGCCGATGAGGGCATTGCCCGCCGCGTCGAACCCTGTTGCCGCCAGATCGCCGCCCAGGCCCGGTCCAAGACCGCCGGTTGCCGCGCCGCCGATTCCAGCGGTCACCGCGCCGATTCCCGCCGAGCGCAGCAAGTCGTCCATCGAATAATCCTCGCCGCCGGTGATGCCGCCGACGGTGGCGGCGCCGATCGCCCCCACAGCCGCCACACTTGCGCTAACAGCCATGATCTTTTCCTATGATTTTGCAGTAAACCCGCTCCAACGGGCGATAGCCGAGCGTGGCGAAAAACCGCTCATGATCGGACGCCAGTTTGGCCTTGACGGTGGAAATCGTCACCTTCTCGGCACGCATGATCTTCTCCGCCTCGATGAACAGCCGCAACGCCAGCCGCGGCACGCCGCGATAATCGGGGTCCACCCAATAAACGTCGTCGCTCGCGCCGATCACATCGTAATGCAAATTGCGGGTCACGATGAAAGCGATATAGGCGACGATGCGGCCTTCGTCGCGTCCGACCAGAACCCGCAATCGGCCCGTGGCCTCGATCGCCTTATAGGTCGCCACATCGGGCGCCAGCGGGCCAAGGGCTTCCTTGTTCTCGGCGATCTCGTCGTAATGGCGCGCCAGCATGGGGCCGGCGTCCCGATAGGCCGTGTCGAAGGGTTCAAGCGCGAATACAATAGCCATGGCTCATCCTACCACGTTCCGCCTGTCCTACAAACCGAGCACCCGCTGAATCTTCTGGTGTTCCGCCACATGCAGCAATTGCCACGTATAGAACTGCTCTTTTTTGGAAAAGTCCACCGAAGCGAGATCGGGCGGCCCATCGGCGCCCAGCGCATTGGCGATGTTGATGTGTTCCTGGTAGTGGATTTCCAGCCAGCCGCCCGGCGGCTCGCCGATATCGAACAGCGGGTAGGTCGTCCAATCGATGCCGAACAGGGTTCGGGCGGTCATGAGAAATTGCTTATGGGCCATGGCGTTGAGCATGGCCAATTCCGCCAGGGCGCCCTTGTTTGAAAACAGCGCGTCGGAGGCCAGCGTGATCGAACTCACCAGTCGGCTCCCACGTCGAATTGATAGTTGAGCGCGGTGATTTTCCAGCCCGGCGCGTCGGCCGTGATGTTCTGCCCCCAATATTTCGAGATCGAATTGAGCGGGAAGGAGTTGATCTGGAAGCCGCCGGAAAACCACGTCACCGGCGCGCTCACGTTGTTGATCCAACTCACCGTGTCGCCGTCCTGATTGATCCAGGTGATGGCGTTTTGCGAGGTGGCGGGCGGAATCGTGGCGCCCGACAGCTCGGTGACCGGCTGCACCGTGAAGGGCGTCGATTGGGCGAGCAGCGCGGTGATATTGGAGCGCAGCATGATCTTGTCGAAGACCGGATCGCCGAAATCGTAGAGCTTGGTCTGGATCAACGTGTCGATATCGGCGGTTTCGTCGGAAAATAGCTGTTTGAGCACCGCGCCATAGGCGCCGTAGAGATCGGGGGTGCCATCGGGGCCGGCCGAGATGATCTGGGTCAGATCGGCGCCTTGCGAGCCGAAAAACCACTTGCCGTTGACGATCAGCGCCAGGAGCGGCCGGGTTGCACCCGCCGGGTCGTGATAGTGAAACAAGAATACGTAGCACAACTGATTGTAGATCGAGACCTGGCCCGAACTCATCAGGTGCCCGAGATGAATATCGGTCCAGATGCCGTCCAGATCGTCGGAAATCTTCTGCGGCGTGACGCCATAGAGCGAATAGACGCCGTAGGGCGTGACGATGACGATGGCGCGCAAAAACGGCGTGATGCCGAGCGGGAAGGCCACGCCCAGGGTCGGGCTGATGTTGACGTTGGAGAAGGTGGTCACCGCCGGGGTGCCCGACACCAGCAGATCGCCGATGGTGTTGATCGCCGTGGCGGTGGCGACATAGAGGAAATCGTTGGCGGGCGTGAGCGACGTGATGATGCCCGAATGGACCTCGTCGCGCAGCGTGAAGGAGCCCGCCGAGGACGAGGTGAAATCGGTAATGGAATTGGCCGAGGTGAAGAACACCTGGCGTCCCGAGGACAACCAGACGCGGCCCTGAAAGGTGGCGATCTGCGGGTTGCCGACGGTCGGCAGAGTATAGGGCGCCGCGGGAAATTCGGTCGCCACCACCGCCGCTTGAGTGCCGCCGCCGCCGGTCACCGTGACATTGGGCGCCGAGAGATAGCCGCTGCCAGGGTTGGTCAGATTGGCCGAACCGATGCCCCAGGAAATGGTCAGCGTGGCGCTCGATCCGTGGCCGCCGGTGGTGGCGGCCGGATTGGCCGGTAGCGTGGAATAGACGCCGCCGCGCACGATCGAGACGGTGGAGACCGCGCCGCCGCCGCTGATTCCGTCCACCCGAAATTCGGTCGAGAGCGTCGAAGTGCCGCCCGAGATCGTCAGCACATCGGCGGTGGAATAGCCCGAGCCGCCGGCCGAAGGCGAGGCCGAGATCGCCGTCATCAGCACGGTGCCTGTGGCGCTGGCGCCGTTGCCGCCGGTGAAGACCAGGGTCGGCGCCGAGGTGTAATTGATGCCGGCGTTGCTCACCTCAAGCGAGAAAATCTTGCCGGTGCCGTAAAGAAACGTGCCGTCCCAGGAAAAATAGCCATTGGCCGGGTCGGTGATCAGCAGATAGAGATTCTGCCACATGGCGAGCGCCACGCCCGAGGTCGAGAAGGTGCCGGCTGGGGCAATCACCGTCTGGCTGCCGTCCGACAGCTTGACCTGATAGGCGGCGCCCGTCGAGGTGATGACGAAGACATAGGAGGTGGTGGACAGCACCCCCCAATGCGCCGTCTCGATGTCGCCCGAGGGCGAGGTCCATAGCGCGCTGGCGGCCTCCTTGGGCACCGCGCGCAGATTGCCCAGGCCGACCGGGATGACGTTTTCCAGCCAGGCGAATTGCTCATCCTTGATCGCCGAGCGGTGCGCCTGGGTATTGACGCCCTGGAAATCGCGCACGGTCACGGATTTGTGATCCTGCGGCGGCGGCGGCCCGGCCTTCTTGGCCGCCATGGCCTGATAAGGATCGAAGCGCGGCCCGGCGGGCTTACTCGTAAGCATTCGGGATCATGCGGCTTTTGGTTTGGCTGATGCACTCCACCGCGCGCTGGGCGTAGAGCATCTTCAAACCGGCCGCCTTCTCGAACGACTGGTAGCTCAACTGCGCCTTGAACGCGGCATAGAAGGGCACGCAATCGGTGAAGGGAAAGTCGATCACCTCCTCGTCGGTGGGTGCGGCCATATCGACCGGCAGATAGACCACATCGGCTTCGCAGTCATAGGCCTGGTCGGGGATCGGCGCCAGATTGAAGCCGCGCTGGCCATAGGTGGCGAAGGTCGCCGGCTGCTGCTGGTAATTGGTCCATGGCCGGAAATAGGCCGACTGGCGCGAGAACGCGCTGTTCATCAAGGGATAGCGGGTCTGGCTCCAAATCACGTTGATGCCCATGATATCGACCACGGCGGAGGTCTGCACCGTGGTGCCGTTGGTCACCGTCATGGTATAGGGCGGCGAGGCACCGGTCAGGAAGGTGTCGAAATAATCGTAAAATTCCTGGCCGACCACGGTGACGAATTCGCACAACCCGCGCAGGCAGCCAGTGTCCATCACGGTCTGGGCGCGCGCCGTGTTGATATGGTCGGTCAGTTCGTTATCGGTCCAGTAGGTCGAATTGGCGTCGCGCAGCAGGCGGCGCGTCTGGGTCAGATAACGCGAAAGGGTGGGGACCGCCGGCACATTACTTCACCGGCAGAATCAGGCGCTTGCCGGCATCCGCCGGATGGGTCGCATGGATCATCGGCTCGATGGTGAAGGCGGCCAGCACGTTGTCGGCCAGCTCGCGGGTGTTGGGCCGCGCCGTGTTATACCAGCCCTGGCGGATCAGGGCGTCGGTCTTGTCGTCCTTCTTATAGCCGAAGAACAGCACGGCGGCGCCTTCGGGCATCACCGCCGTCTTGCCCGGCTCGATCTGGTAGTCCTCGCCGTCGTAGCGGTCGGCGAAGGTTTCCTTCCAGCCATTGGTCACCGCCACCATGGATTCGCGGGCGTCGTAGCGCGAGGCCTCGCCGGTGAACTCGAACTTGCGCAACCAGGCCTTGGCCGCCTTGACATGCTGTTCCTCGGAATAGCGCATGCGGCCGAGACGAGTCAGCACCTCCACCACGTCGCCGCCGTCATAGGCGAAGATATGGCGGGCGGCGTCGAGCGGAATGGGCACCGGCTCGTTGGGCGGAAAGGTGAAGGACTGACCGTTATAGCGATCGGTCAGGGTGTCCTTGTTGCGGTTGGTCACATAGAGCATGCGATCACCCGAGGAACGGCTGGATGGTGAGCTGATCCTGCACCCCGCCGACCGTCATGGTGACCGCCGCCTGAGTGGTGGCCACCGAGCCGCCGCCAGCCAGCACCAGAGCCGCCGGCACCGCCTGGAACAGGCCGGCATCGACGACCACGGCGCTCGCCGTGGTTACCGCGCCGCCGGAGGTGGTGGTGCCCTGGATCACCGCTTGGCGCGGCTGCAGCACTTTCTTGATGGTCGAGGTATAGGCCGCGGTGCCCGCCACCACGCCGCCCATGGTGATGATGCCAAAGCCGGTCGAGGCGCCATAATTGCCGCCCACCGCGCTGATGGTAAAGCCGGTGACGCCGAACTCCATGATCGCCGTGGCCGAGGCCGTGGTGCCGCCGCCGCCCGAGAAGGCGATGGTCGGAACAGCGGTCAGCGGCGTGCCGTGATTGTTGATGACGATGCCGGTGACCTGGGTTTGGCCGGCCGCGATGGTCAGCGTCGCCGCCGCTCCCGCGCCGGTGGTGTCGCGCGCGTCGTTGACGAAAGTCACGGTCGGCGCCGTGGTGCCGTAGCCGGCCCCCTGCTCGGTGATGGTCAGCGCCGAGACTGCCGTGCCCGACAGGGTGGCGATCGCCTTGGCGGCGACGCCGACGCCGGGCGGCACCGAAATCTGCGCCGTGGGGGGATAGGTATAGCCGGTGCCGCCGGCGGAAATCGTGGTGGTGGTCGAGACCGCGCCGCCCAGGATGGCGGTGGCCACCGCCGAGCCGGCCGAGAAGGTCACCGTCGGGGCCGAGGTGTAATCGGCGCCGCCGTTGGTGATCAGGCAGCCGATGACGCAGCCGGTCAGGTTGGCCAGCCGGATGGTGGCGCCGTCGGAATTGATCATCAGCGGCGCGTTGGGAGTCTGCGCCGTGTTGATCCAGACACCGCTCACCGGATCCTTGACCTGCACCGTGGTGTAAGGCCCCGGCGTGACGATGAAATCGCCCGACGGGATGACATAGGTCTCGCCGGCCTGCAAGGTCAGTTGGTTGGTGGGCTGCGTGCCGAGGCTGAGCACGCCGCCGCTATAGCCGATCGCATGAATGGGCATGATCTGACCTCAGATGGTGAGCGAGTTGAAGCCGGTCACGCGGGTCATCGCCTTGGGCTTGGCGACCACCATTTCCATGATGGCGACCACCGCGCCGACATAGCCGAGCTGGTAGTTCGGGATGGTCGAGACGAAGCCGGTGAAGGCGAAGGCCGCGTTCTTGTGGATGTAGAGCGAGAGGTAGCGCGTATTGACGAAATACAGCAGCCCCTCGGGGCAATAAGGATCGGCGTAGATCGGCACGCCGCCGACCGACAGCGCCGTGAACGCCGCCTGGGCGCCGTTGGGCTGGGTCGAGAAGGCGTTGCCCGGCGTGATCTGGTAGGATTCCGAACCGATGATGTCTTGCGACAGCAAGGCCCAGGTGCCCACCCCCATGACGCCGAAGGTCGGCATTTCGGCGCCGTTCTTGAACGTGCCGGAAATATACTGCATGACGTTGTTGCGCGTCGGGTTGGCCGTCGGGCTGACGGTATAGACCTTGCCCTTCCACCAGGTGTTTGTGGTGCGCGACAGATTGCCGTAGGTCACCAGATTGGTGCCGTCGTCGATCGCGCCGGGCAGGCCGATGATCTGGTTGACGTTGGAATAGTTATTGTAGAGCGCGGTCGAGATCACGTCGGTCATGCCGTTGCCGGCGTCGTTCATGCGCGCCTCGATCAGCGGGATGACCGCGAAATCCATCTGCACCGCGCCTTCCATGCCGAGGAAGGGCACCGGCGTGATCAGCAGCTTGAGGTTGAACTCGCCGTTATAGGCGCCCTGCTGCACGGTCGGCTGGTTGAACGAGCCGGAATAATCCGACCATTGCGGCGTCACGAAGGGCGTGCCCTGGACCGGCACGGTGACCGAGGAAATACCGCCAGAGGCCATCTGCGCGTTGGAGATCAGCGCCGCCGCCAAGGGCGAGGAATTGTAAATCTGCACCGTGAGCTTGGGGACGAAGGCGCGGCGCGTGACATAGGTCAGCTCGTTGCCGATGGACCCCGAGGGAATGATGCCGGTGCCGAGAACGGGCATGATGGCGGCTCCTAGTTGAGCGTCACGCCGTTACGGCGCGCGGTGTTGAGTTCGTTGATCGCCTCATGGGCCACCTTGCGCGACCAGGCCTCGGGATTTTTCAGATCCTCGGACGTCAGGCCAAGCTGGAACGGCTGGGTGGTTTCGGGGGTCGGCGTCGGCAGCGCGGATTGGCGCTGCAGATCGAGGAAATCGGCCGCCGTGGCGTAATTGGCGATGCCCTTCTCGATCATCAGCTGCTCGGTCGCCTTGACATCGGCCTCGACCCAGCCTGGCCGCGTCAGCAATTGCTTTTTCTGTTCTTCCAGGGTGTTGATGACCTGGCGGCGGGCATCAGCCTCGTCGCGCTCGGCGATCTTGGCTTCCAATTCGCCAACCTTGGCCATCACCGCGTCCTTGGCGTCGATCTCGGGGATCATCAGGCCGGGCGAGACATGCTTGACCATGCGCAGCGTCGCCTCGCGGGTCTTGGGATTGCCGACCAGCTTTTGATAAAGCTGGGCCTGCAACTCGAGGGAGTCCTGGTCGCCGCTCACTTGGTGTCTCCCGGCTTGGAAATCTTATATTGCGTCGCGGTCGGCCCGACCTTGCCCGCGGCCGTCAAGCCGCCCAATTGCGCATAGCGCGGCGGGTTGATGATGCGGCCGTTGACCTGGGCATCGGAGGTCGGCTGGCGAATCGGCGCTTCACGGGGGGCGAACAGTCCTTTGTCAGCCATGATAAATCCTCACATCAGTCCGGGTTGCGGGGGTGGAGCGCCGGCGGCGCCGCCGGGCGGGGCTGCCATCGCCTGCTGGGTGGGCGAACCGCCGCCCATCTGGGGCAGCGATGAAATCAATTGCTGAATTTCGGCCGGGATAAACGGCTCGTCGCTATCGCCGCCGAATTTCGACAGCGCGCTCAAAGCTTTCAGCACCGCCTTGCCGTCCTCGGAATCGATGCCAAAGCCGGTGAGCGCCCGTTCGAGCACCTTGGCCGCCAGCCCGACCTGAATGCGCGAGATCATCGCCTTGCCGTCGTCCTTGGTCGGCATCGACATGGGAGCGGCATTGGGCGCTCCGGCGCCGGGCGACATGGCTTGGCCGCCTGGGGCGCCGCCGGCCATTTGTGCGATCTGCGGGGGAATTGGCATGGTGTCTCGCGTAAGTCGGATGAAACCGGCGGTTTTCTGGGAGGACAGGAGGCGACGACCAGAGGGGACTGGACAAACCACACCCGAAAACCGCCGATGCCATTAACGCCGCGTCTTGCGGCCCCGACGCTTACGCATGGATTCCTCCTACAACGGGGGTTGACAAACGGCTCTCGTTAGCAGGGGCATCCTGCGCGGGAAAAATTGGCCATGCAAGGAAAATTAACCAGATGCCGGTTAAGCGGCCTCGGGCGGTGGCAAATTAACCTGATTTCGGTTAATCGCGCGGAAGACATCGACGATCAGATGGATGCGCGGGGCCTCGCCGAGATTATGCCCGCTATGGGTCACATGCTTGTCGAACCACCACACCACGCCGGGTCGCAGTCGCAGAGTTTCTTCGCCGGCTTTCAGACGCGCCTTGGGGTTGCTCAAGATCGCCAGGTGATAGCGTTCGGTGGCCTCGGCATAAAGGCCCTCGTCGGCGTGTGGCGCGATCAGACCGTTCGGCGCCAGCGAGACGATCATGGCGCGCGCCAAGGGCGTGCCCACCATCAAGGCGATCGCCGAGCAGGCCTCGCTGAACGCGCGCTCCGCCATGATCGGGCGGTCCACCACTTCGAGCGAGTTGAAGACCGAATCGACGCTGATGGTCGGCGGCATGCGCAGATAGATCGAGCGCGAATCGGCGTGCGGGCTGCCGGGATAGGATTCGCGCCAGGTTTCGTCATTGAAGCGGGCGGCGTGGCGGGCCGCCGCATCGAGCAGTGGCGCCACCGGCAAAATGCCGACCTGCATGAAGTGTTTCATTTGGATTTCAGCGATTGTTTTTGCAGTTCCGCCTGCTTCTCGGCCTCGGCGGCGGCGGCTTCGGCCTTCTCGATGGCCTTGAGGCGTTGCAGCAGAATTTGTTCGCGCGGCGGGTGGATCGATTCGATCAGGGTGGCGCGGTCGATGGCGCGCGCCTTGAACAACTCCCAAGCCTCCTCCTTCTGGTTGTCGATGAAGATCGGCGAGGAGGAATGGGCATCGACGCGGACTTTTACCTTGTCGGTGAACTGACCGAGCTTGAACGGCTGGCCCTTGTCGTCGATCAGGGTGGCGGTCGATTTGGCCCGGCCGAGCGCCAACATCAGGAAGGCCAGCTTGTCGAGGCCGCGCTCGATGGCCAGCGCCCGTTTCTTGATGCGCGACGACGACAGTTGCGCCAGCACGGCGGCATGACCGCGCGAGCGCACGCCGGCTTCGCCGCGGCCCTGCAGCACGTTGCCCATGCCGCCGATCTCGGCGAACATTTGATCGATTTGATTCAGTTCGGCGAAGGTCTCGTCGGGCATGTCGGGCTTGAACTCATCGACCTTGGCGCCGGGGAACGAGGTCGAGATCATGCCGCCGGCCTGCATCAGGGCTTGCAGCTTCTCGTCGGTGATGCCGGAAAAGCCCGACAGCGCCTTGGGCGGCTTGAGCTGGCGATCCCACAGATCGCTGATCTGGCCGAAGCGTTTTTCGCGCAGATCCTGCAGGCCGAGCAGCAGCCCGACCTCGGCGAACCCCCAGAAATAGCTGTGCAGCGGCAGCGGCGTGAACTTGACGAAGGGGTGTTCGTCGGGCACGAAAAAATTCTTGCGGTCGAAGATCGTCACGCCGGGCTCGGCGATGGTCACGATGCGGTAATCGCCGTCCTTCGGCCCATCGGGCTTTTCCGGGTCGCGTGGCTCGCCGAGAGCGTCGTCCCAAATCCACATTTCGCACATCTTGACCACGTCCTCGGCAATGTTGGGCGTGTAATCGACGATGGTCTGGGGCAGGTTGGCATGGCCGATCAGATTGGGCGTGGTCTGAGACAGCACGATGTTCTGGATGAGTTGCGGCGGTTCCTGTTCGGAGCGTTCCGCCGTGGTCGGCTGGATGGCGTCGAGAATCGCTTGACGGTTGGGATGGGGGGCGATCAGCCGCTCGAATTCCGCGTTGCCCACGGTATACCAATGGCAGATCGCCTCCTGGCGGTCGGCCGAGGTCAAGTTTTCGTTGAGCACGCCGATATTGTCGGGGTCGAGCAGGTAGCAATCCATGTTGCCTTCGGGCCGCGCGATCAGCTTGATGAATTCCGTGCCATGCACGTAAGACCACAGCGAAGCCTGCATGGCGGTTTCGTCGGCGTTGGTCGAATACCACTGATCGTTCAACCATTTCGACACCGCATTGAGCCGCCCCACTTCCTTGGGGTCGGCTTCGGCGGTGAGATCGACCGAAAAGCGGGTCGATTCCTGGGCATAGGTGAAGCTGGTCAGCAATTCGACATGGGACCAGATTTTATTATCGAGCGCGCGCGAGCCGCCGTCGGCGCCGTAATAATAATAGGATTTGAGCGAGGCATAGACCGAGCGGCGCGTCGCCCGGGTGGCCTCGCAGCGGCGCTCGATATCGGCAAAAAAATCCTGGCGCTGGGCGGCTTCCTTGGGGATTTTCATTTAATTTACCAGCCAATCCGTAACAACATAACCGGCAATGCCAGATGTCTTGAGTCTTTCAAGATCGTAGGTGCTGAAAGCCGCCAACACGACGGGCGCGCCGCTATTTGCGCTGGCCCGATGCCCATCCGGGTAATGGAAATGCACGCGGTCAGCTAAAAATAACATCCCCTGCGCGGTATCCCAAATCGGCTCGAACCATTCCGCTTCGGTGCGCGCATGGACGAGAGCAATGCCGCTTTGGTGCAGGGCCATGCGGCGCAGCCAGCGTCCCACGTCATAGCGGTGAAACGGAGGGTTGAGCCAAACGCGACCGTGCCATATGGCCTCAAGCCCCCCGCTCGACAAGTTTTCCGCGGCGCATGGCCAGGGTTGCGGATCGGATGCGCAGGGGTCGAGATCGAATGGACCGAGCGCGTCTATCATCCATTTTGGTGTGATCCAGCTTTGTGAATCGCCGATGGTCTTTTGGTGACTTCCCAGCGTCACGGCTTGTCCCTCGCGCGCATGTCATCCTTGGTGGCGGCGATCATCTGGGAGGGCCGCACCGGCGCGAAGACGCGGTTTTCAAGCAAGGAGGCGGCACCCGCCTCGACCGGGCGGTTCTTGCCGGTGGGGTCGGCCTGCTGGCCGCTGGTGGCGCCGAGGATGCCCCGCTGCTGCAAGGTCGCCAGGTCTTTCAGGGCGTCGCCGGTCGGCTTGATCGCCGGATCGATCATCTGGCTCGCCTGGTTGCCCCAGGTCGGCCGCAAATCCTGCTCCACCCGTTTGGGCACATCGGTGCGCCCGAACTCGCCGAGCACCTGGCCGAGCACGGCGTCGGTGCGCTTGACCAGGGAAGATGTATTGAGCTGCTGTTTGAGCCGGTCGTCGGGGGCCTTCTTGCCGATCGCGGCCGAGGACAGCCACAGGATATTGGCCGGCGTGAAGCCCAGCCCGCAATTGGGGCATTCGCGCCGGTCGTTGGTCACCGGGCCGCAGGAGGGACATTGATAATCATGCCATGCCATAGATTTCATCCTCGGTCTGCTCGGGCACGTAATCGCTCACCGGCACGACATTCTCGCCGATCAGCTCGAGCAGCGCCTTGCGATAGGCGGCCCAGGATTGGCCCTTGGCGAAAGCGACGCAATTGAGCAACTGCATATGATCGCCGCAACAGGTGGTCATCAGGTCGCCGACCACCACGACGCGGTCGCCGATCATCACATGGGGCGGAATGGTATCACGATACCAGCGGCAATGCACAATGGCGGTCTTGGCGTAGAGCGAGGCGGCGCCGGTCCTCTTGTCGAAGCGCCAGATCACGCCGCCGATGGCGACGGGGATTTTGTAGGTGAAGGCGCCGCGCTGCCAGGATTTGACGTAATTCTCGGCGCGCAGTTTTTCGCGTCCCGGGGTGCGCATGTCAGACCAGGACGAAGATGAGAAGACCGATGACGCCCCACAGCACCATGCTGCCGAGCAATGTCAGGGCGAAAGCTCGGCGGCGGTTCCACAGCTTATTCATTTTTCCCTCGCACCATGCGGCCGAGCTTGAGGAATTGGATGATCTGCAACTGCTCGCGCCCGAAGCTCTGGAATGGATGAAAGCCACGGCGAGACGCGGGTTGCCCCACGCCTCGCCGCTCAGCCGCTGTAATGGGGCCGCAGGCGGTGGCGGATTGTCTTCCCGCAGGGCGTGACCGGGCCTGACCGGATCTCCGACACCTGCTTGTGACGCGGGAGCCCACCGCAGCTTGGCCCCGAGCCCATCATGCCTTCTGCACCGGCTCACGCCGGCAAAGGCCCCTCGTGGATTTCGTTTGGCGACCGCCGCCGTCATGGCGACACCGCACAGCTTATTCATTTTTACCTCGCACCATGCGCCCCAATTTGAGGAACTGGCTGATTTGCAGATCCTCGCGCCATTTATACAGCGGAAAAAAGTCGAAGCAGAAATACTTGAGCGATTTGTTGGTCGGGCGCTCGGCCAACCAGTAGCGTTTGGCGCGCACCTCGTTTTCGATGTAGAGCGCCAGCAATTGGCGCTTGGGCCAGGTCATGATGGTGCGCAGGTTCTTGCCGCGGTCGTGTTTCTTGAACAGGGCGTAGATCAGCCGGTTCTGGGCGTCGATCTTGCGCAGCAGGCTCTCGCGCACGCCGGTGGCGTTGATGTCGCGGTGCGCCGGCAAGGCGCGCGCCACCACCTTACCCGACAGCACCCGCGAATAGCGAAATTGCGTGGCCCGCGTCATGATGCCGCGCATGGCCAGCTCGGCGGTCTGGATATCGCAGTCGATCAGGCGGGCGATTTCGATGATCGGCGAGCGTTGCGGCCCGTAGACCAGGCGGTTGAGGCGCGAGGCGATCAGCGCGGTGGCCATCGGCGCCGGCCGGTTGTCGCCCAGATCGGACATTTTCAGTCCTCGACCACCGAGAGATTGGCGCCGCGCGCCGGCGTTTCCTCGGGGTGCTTCTGGGCCACCAGGGATTCGAAGGCCGAAGCCTTGATGATGATGATCTTGTCGCCGCTCTCGACGCTGATGGCGGCGCCCTCGTCGATCGCCTTGCGGATCAGCGCCAGGCCCGCACCCGGCGAATCGAAGGAAATCGCGTTGCCGGCGTAGCCGATGGTGATGTGCCACATGATCATGCCGCCCCTCCTCAATGCAGCGCCGGGTCTATCCCGACGCGGTGTTTCAAGAACATCTGCACGCCCTCGGTCACCGCGTTGCGCGAGGCACCCTGCGATTGGCGCTCCAGCGTGATGCGCTTCTTGGTGATCATATTGGCCGACAACTGAGGATGCAGCATATCGAGCCAGGCGCGCAAGGCCAATCCGAAGGCGATCACCCGATCATCCTTCTCGCGGCCGGGCGCCCCGATCGATCCGTCCTCGATCTCGACCTTGTTGCACTCCTCGATCAGCTCGACCGAATGGATATCCGCCATGTCGCGCGCCAGGATATCGCGCATGTCGCTCATCATGCGCAGCTTGGTGTTCTGCGTGCTTTGCCAGTGGTAGGCGCTCATGCCGCCCATCGAATCGGGGCGCCGGTAGAGGTAATGCTGCACATTGGCGGCGAACTGGAAGATCGAAACCTCGCCCTGGGAATTGGTGCGCACCTCGCCGGAATTCTGCAGCCTGGTGATCTCCTGCATGACGCTCTGGCCCGGCCCGGTGATTTCCAGGCACAGCGTCGCGCCGCGGTAATAGCCCGCCAGATGGCAGATGATCCAGGCGAAGCCGTAGGTCTTGCAGTCGGTCGAACGGTATTCGGCGACCTGTTCGACACCATCGGCATAGCAGCGCAGCACCTGCAGGCAATAGGCGTCCTTCCAATCGTTGCTGCCATAGGCCGGGTCGGCGCCGATGGCATAGACCCCACCCGGCTCGTAAGGCCGAAAGATCTTCAATTCGGCGTTTTCCGGGGTGGTCTTGTGGATGGCGCAGTCCGACGCGCTCGATCCGATCAGGTAGCGGTGCGATTCGAAGGAAGACCCCACCGCCAGGCGCCGCAGCTTGTTCAAGGTATCGAGCGGGAACCAGCGCGCCCCGGTCATGATGAAGGCATAGTTCTCGGTCGGCGGAAACTCCTGATACAGCAGGCGTAAATCGGCGTAGTTCTCGGCCGCCTGCAAGCGCCACCAGGCGAGTTGCTCGTCGTCGATGTCGTAGCCGTAGACGGTCTTGACCTCGCTCACCCATTCGCGTTCCTCGCCGGTGATCAGCCCGTCCCAATAGACGTCGTGGACCCGGCTCCCGCGCGCCACCCGGTTGCGCTCGTCGCGCCACCAGCCGATGAAGATGGCCTCTTGCGTGTGAGCGCCCTTGGCCTGTTCCCACATAGCGTTGAATTCGTTGAAGCCCCGCGCCGTGCTCTCGAACCCGAACAGGCGCAGCGGGTTCATTTGGGCGAGCGAGGCCGAGAGCGAGGCGAGCCCGTCTTGGTCGGCCCACGACGAACACTCTGTGGCGTGCAGATAGGCGAGGCCTTTGCCGCGCCCGAGGCCACCCTTTTTTCGCGTGCCGGCAATCTGATAAGACAGGCGACTTCGGTTGGCAAAAACCAGTTGGTTCCGGTTGTGCTGTCGAATGGGAAGGCGCCAGGCCGGAGGCAGGCCTTTGAGATAGTTCGTGATCGTCGCTTTGGCATCGTCGCGCATTTCCTCGGTATGGGAAATCACCGAGCCGTGCAGGCCCGGGTTGGCCATCGGCCAGAAAATATCGAGCGCCAGGAAAATCGTGGTGATGCCCTGCTGGCGGCCCTTCAACACCACGAAGTGATGCACGTCGCGCTCCCACGCCGCGGCGATCCGCTCGACCAGATACCGCTGGGTGCCCAACATGCGCAGCGGCACCAGCCCCTGCTCCTTGCTCTCGATGCGGAGCGCGTTGCAAAACCCGAGGAACTTCTTGCCGAACGGCGAGGCCATCAGAGGGCGACCGCTACAATAGGCGTCGCAAACAGCGGCGCATCGCCCGAAATTCGCTTGCGGGCTATCTCGGCATAGTCCGGGTTTAACTCGATCAGGATGGCGTCACGGCCAAGCCGGTCAGCCACCAGCCCGGTAGTCCCTGCCCCGCCAAATGGGTCGAGGACTGTCCCACCAATTGGGCACCCCGCCTTGATGCAGGGCTCGATCAATGCTGGCGGGAAGGTCGCGAAGTGCGCGCCGCTATAGGGCTGTGTGGCAATGGTCCAGACGTTGCGGATGTTGCGCCCACCGCCCGGCTCCCACTGCTCCTCTTGCCCGCGCCCGCCGTAGCTCAAGCGCACTCCGACGTTCTTGGTATCCACTCGTGCGTAGCCATTACCGCTCTTGTGCCCAGCAACATCCGGCTCCTTCACCGCATCCGCATCGAAATAGTAGGTTTGCGACTTCGCCAGCAGGAAGATGTGCTCATGGGCCGATGTCGGTCTATCCGTCACCGATTCCGGCATTGGGTTGGGCTTGTGCCAGATGATGTCGGAACGGAGCCACCAGCCATCGGCTTGCAGAGCGAGAGCGACTCGGGCGGGAACCATCAGGAGGTCTTTTTGTTTAAAACCATCTGGCACCTTGGAAGCGTTGCTAGTGCCATAGTCATGGGCTTGGTGCTTGCTCTGCGACACCTGATAGCCCCGGTTGGCAGCGTAAGAATCCCCGAGGTTGAGCCAAAGCGTCCCATCCTTGCGGAGAACGCGGCGCACCTCGGCAAACACCGCCACCAGTTCGGCAATGTAGGCGTCCGGTGTTGTCTCCAAGCCGATCTGCCCGGCCACCCCATAGTCCCGTAACCCGAAGTAGGGCGGGCTGGTGACACAGCAATGCACCGACTCATCAGGCAATTCCTTGAGCCTTTCGCGCACGTCTCCGACCAGGATGCGGATGGTCACGCCGCCCGCCGGTTCTCATGACCGCAGTTCGGACAAGCCCCGCCATACAAATATTTCTTCATCGCTCCCCCCTGCCAGTGATCCGCCGCCACGCCTTCGCCGCCCGCAGCGTGAACCCATGCCGCCGGTCGACCCGCTCGGGGTCCGGCGCCCGGTAATACGCCGCATAATGCCGCCCGCACCAGTCCTTCCCGATCAACGCCTCATCGCCGCAACCAACCGCCGCGCACAGCCGCGGCTTATGCGGCACCCGCGCCCGCTCACTCGCCCGCGCCCCCATCAGCAACCCGCCATGGGTCACCGCCATTTCGGAATATTCCTTCGGCTCAGACATTGAATTTCCCCATCGCCCCCGCCGGCGCGTCAGGGATATTTACCATGGGCGTGGTCATCGTTCCAGACAGCGTAAGTGCCGGGGCGATCTCACGGAACTCCACCCGCTTTACCCCGCCGCTCTCAAAATACTCGATCGCGCTCACCAGCGAGCAAACCCCGGAATGCCGGCCCGAACACCAAGGACACTCAACCAATAAAACCATCTCACTGCCCTCCATCGCAGCCGCCATCGGACGCGCCGCAATCGTCGTAATGCCCCTTGTCCCAAATCACCGGCGCCGACCCACCCTCACCAGCCCGCCGGTCAGACCCGCCGATCAAGGCCAGAAACGCCCAAATCGCAACGCCAATCCCGAACAGCAAAATCAGCACTTCCATGATCCGCTACCCCTATGAAATTTCATTTAGGTGGGGTGCTGCGCCTCTCCGCTCTCCACCGCGTCGCGCCACGATCCGCGCGGCAAACCCAAAATCCGCGTCGCCGCTCGCAATTGCCCGATCTCGCGCCGCCGCAAACGCTGACGCGTCATCACATCAGCAAATACCGCCGACGCCGCCCGGCCGCCTTTGAAATAGGTGCCATCCGCCTTCGCTTTTTCGCGCCAACCAAAACCAATCATCGCCATCCTCCTCGGTGAAAAAACCTTTTAGGTGGGGTGGAAAGTGGGGGCCCCATACCCCAGTGACTCAGACCCATCGACTTTTGCCAGGAGCAAAACATTCGGACCGGCCTGGTTGCGCAACGGCACCCACTACAGCTTGTGCCGGCCTATCCATGTTCAAGCCCATCACAGCTAAGCCATTGATAAACCACGAAACCCAAATGTCATAACATGTATTATGGAAAATTCGCCCGATTTGCTGCGCTGCACAATGAAAGGCTTCACTGATTGGGAAATCGTCATCGCCGGTGTGCGTCAGGTGGCAACCTCATCGGCTTTTCATGTGATCGATTGCTTGCGTATCTGAGAGGCTTTGCGGCGCGGCGGGATCGGGCGGAGACGGGTTTGCTGGTCGCCCTGGTGAGAGTGGAGCGTATCGGGTTGCTGGATGGTCGATCGATACAATGGCTCATTCACGGTGAGCGCCAGCGCGCCCTGAGCGGATGCTTGATGACGGCTGGTAGTGTTGCACGGGATGGCGTGGATCGATCGGCTAGTGGAGGAGCCGCGCGCGAGGATGTGACCGAGGTAATTAGCGTGTCAATAGGCTATTATTTCGTGGCGGAATCATTGGGGTTTTTTGGGCAAACTGAACTGACCAGTTCAGTCTATACAGAGTTGTATAGGACAGGAGTTATGACGGATATAGGACAGCATTGTTGTCTTATCTGTTTCACGTTTCGGGCAATCTTCGCAACAAAATATACACATTTGCCCTATAT